>Ga0209064_1000273_pt1 | contig 120322 bp, 107 predicted proteins | sample Inofromicrocosms_FD_187498 | JGI IMG/M metagenome (GOLD analysis project Ga0209064, IMG submission 187498) | Mouse cecum microbial communities from Vienna, Austria - Inoculum for glucosamine and mucus D2O microcosms (SPAdes) (version 2) | ecosystem: Host-associated > Mammals > Digestive system...
TGATAAACTTTGATTGTCCATATGGACCGCCTCCTTTGTTTTGAGATTGGCTTGCGATACCTTTCTCATTCTAACATAGGAGGCTTTTTATTGTTATCTTACACGCTCCTGCTTACTCCATTCTCCCAGCATAGCTGGGGGATTAGGACTTTCATTTATGACAGTTACGTCATGCGTTCATTTATTCATATAGATTTCAATGAACAACAAGTACCAGATGCAAATACCCCGCTTAAATTCAGACATATGCTTGAGGCAAACAAACTTGGCGAGAAAATTTTTGCTGATGTAAGCGAGTTCCTAGATAAAGCAGGTCTTATGATGCATGGCGGCACAATTGTTGATGCCAGCCTTATAGCAACACCAAAATCCACTAAAAATCAGGATGGCAAGCATAATCCTGAAGTGCATCAGACCAAGAAGGGGAATGAATGGTACTTCGGAATAAAGATACATGTTGGCGCTGGTGCAGACAGTGGATATATTCATACAATAACCGGTACATCAGCAAATATACATGATGTTTCAGAAACTGCAAATCTCATCAGAGAAGATGATGAGGTAGTATATGGCGACTTCGGTTATCTTGAAGCTGTTAGCCAATCCGCAATTAAAGATGATAAGAAGAAATCCGGGATTGAGTTCCGGGTAAATAAGCGTCCTTCCAGTCTCAAAGTGGCGGATGATTTCAAAGGGCTTAACTGGGACAAAAAAATGGAACATGAAAAGTCCGCAGTTCGATGTAAGGTTGAGCATCCATTTCTCATTGTAAAGAAAAAATGGAATACGCAAAAGTAGCATATCGTAGACTCGCTAAGAATATGAACCGATTCCACATTTTGTCTACCAGTGCAAATCTGTTAATGTGTAGCATAGCCGGCAGAACAAAAGATTTTGCCGGTTACATGGTATAACCATGCTCATTTTGAGTAATCAACCTAAAAAAACAAATAAAAGCAAGAGAAATATTGCAAATATAGGGCAAATCCCCTCCTTAGTAAACTAAGACAATGCTGAGAATAAGGTCAATTAATCGGTGTTTCCCTAAAACAATTTCATCTTAACTCGTACAAATTGAATCACTTTATATAAAATAGCATAACTACGTTTAGTAATAGTTAAATCATTAATTACTCCCCTTAATTTTTCATCTACATAAATTCCATTGGCATTTAGTAGTTTAAGCGTGCTCGCATAATATTTTCCTCTTTCCACACCATTATGACGTTTTATGTAAAATTGCTTAGTTCCGCATAGTTTCAATCCAAAATTAGCTACATCTGCACTATTTCTCTTTTCAAAATCCCACGCTGTATATCCCTTATGGAGCAAACGTTTTAATATATCTTTATTCCAAATTGAAGGTTGCGTTGATATGCAATATGGAGCATTAAATTCAATTATTCCAATACCCAATTTTTTATCTACTATTTTTGATGGTGGTGGAGTCGGGGCCAACCTAAGACAATCAACATTATTATTTTTGACATATTCAAATAATTCTTCAATATCTTTCCCTTTTACCTTTTTTTCAAGAAAAAAGTCTTCCAATAACATCAAAATATATTTTTCTTCAATTTGATCAAGCATTAATTTCACATTATCTGCCCAACTAATATCGTCTCCAATTGTAATCATATGAATGGAATCATCTAGATAAATTGTATTATTACTTCCTAAATATATAGGATATATACAATCTGGCCAAAAAGTTCGAAATAATTTAAAAAAAGGAGTCCATAAATCCGAATACTTATCACATGAAACAATCAATATTGCCAATTTTGATTTCTTCATATATCCCCCATGTATCTTTAAAGTTTTAAAATGCTATTTTACATATAAGCAGTGATATATAGTAATTCAAAGGAATAATATATTCTAATATAAATGCTTTAACTTTCCCATAATTATTTTTAAGAATTAATGAAGTATATCTGTTCTTTTTATATTGTAATGTATTAAGTTCTTTTAATGTATTAAAATATATTCTCTTATTGGAGTTATAAGCAGAAACACAGCATAGTTGTAGTAATGCATAAATATACCTATAATCAAAATATTCCTTCAAACTCATTTCATATTTTGTATTTTTCAAAAAATTTTTTTGTCTTCTTGTCCGCTCAGCAACTTCCAAAAAATAATCTAATTTTCCTTTAAAACTTCCACTGACACTATCATGTCCTACTCTATAATGGTATAAACAATCATGTATACATACAATTTTCTTTGCCCGTAGGAGTAAATCAACATATACACCATCGCCAAACTCTCCAAGAAGTTCAAACATTGATATATTTTCACATAATTCTTTTTTAACCAATTTGTTCCATGGATGTGTATTCCTCTCAATAAAGTTCCAATCAATAACTCCTTTATATTCTTTAAACCACTTTTCTTTTTGAGATACTTTTTTAGGATAAAAATCATAGTCACAATAAACATAATCTGCATTATCCTCGACAGCCTGATCATAAAGCCGCTTATACATATTTAATTCCACAAAATCATCATTATCTACCCAGCCAATATAATCTCCACTTGCATACTTATATCCACTCTGCCTCGCTTTAGCTATTCCACTATTAGACTGCTCAATTACAATAATATTTTTATAACTTTTCTCATAATATTCTATAATCCTATTTGAGCCATCCGTTGAACCATCATTTACAATAATAATTTCCATTGTTTTTAACGTCTGATTGACCAAAGATTCTAAACATTGCTTAAGATATTTTTCTGCATTATAAACTGGAACAATTACACTTACTGTAATATTCTTCATATCCATCATCACTATTGCTTCCTTTTATTCAGCCCTACTCCCGTCCCCTTCACAACCGCCCAGCACCCCATTCCCCAGCAGCTCTTCACAAATCCCATCTTCTCAACATCATGATAAAGCTGCCAGTGATACTTTGCCTGCCCTAACTTATTACTGCTTACCGAATTTTTCCTAATCCGATAAACTCCCAACACATCCTGCATCCCATAACATCCATCTACATCTCTTAAAATCCGTAGCCACAATGCAAAATCATTCCTCCTCTTAATAGGCGGCACTTCATATTTCCCAAGCGTTTCCTGATTATACATAACCGTTAAATTCCCGATAGGATTGGACAACCTGATCATTTTGTTATAATCAGTTTTTTCCGGCGGCACACATATCGTATGTAAATTTTCCCCTTCTTCATTTATACAGGTATAAGCAGTACATGAAAATACCGCTTTTGTTTTCTCCATAAAAGCAATCTGTTTCTCCAACTTATCCGGCACCCACAAATCATCGCTATCCAGAAATGCCACATATTTTCCTTTCGCTCTTTTAATCGCCTCTGTCCTTGCCACAGCAGGCCCACCATTCCGGGGGAGGCGATAATAGTGAATCTCAGCATACTTATCTAAATAAGGCTTTAACACTTCATAAGTATCATCCGTACTACAGTCATCCACAATCTGGATTTCCCAATCCGTTACCGTCTGGTCAATAACCGATTGCACAGATTGACCAATATATTTCCCGCAATTATAGGTGGGCATAATAACGCTTACAAGCATTTTTCTTTTCCCTCTGTGCACACAATGTTAGAGCTGCCGCTTGCTTCCTCCACCCCTTCCGTACTCTCCTTCAAAAACAAAATCTGCACCGTCTTAAAAATAATCCTCATATCCAGCGCAAATCCCGCATTAACGAGATACATCAGATCCATCTGCAGCTTATCATAAGGAGTGGTATTATATTTCCCATAAACCTGGGCATAGCCCGTCAGTCCCGCCTTGGCCTGAAGCCTTAGGGCAAACTCCGGCAGCTTCTTTTCATACTGCCTTGCAATGACCGGACGCTCCGGCCTGGGGCCTACAATGGACATACTGCCTGCTAAAATATTGAATAACTGCGGCAGCTCGTCGATACGAACCTTCCTTATAAAACGCCCCACCTTCGTAACCCGGTCGTCCTTATCGCCGGTGGAAAGCCTCGCCACACCGTCCGCCTCTGCATCAGCCCTCATGCTGCGGAATTTAATAATGTAAAACTTCTTCCCACCCTGTGTCAGACGACACTGCTTATAAAAGATACTTCCGCCGTCGTCTAACTTAATGGCAATTGCGGTAATGATCATAACGGGAGCCGTCACAACAATCCCCGCCAGGGAAAGCACCACATCAAATATCCTTTTTCCGATGCGGAACTCCGGCGTAGGCTGATACAAGCCCACCTCAAACAAAGGCAGATGGAACAGATTTGCCTGTTCCGCACCGCTCATAATGACGTCGCCGATTCGCGGCAGCACATAAACCTTAATATCATGCTCTACACAATATTTCAGAATAATATTTCTTTCGTGACTGTGGATGCCGCATAAGAATACGACCTCCGCCCCCTCCAACGCTTTCAGTTTTCCTACAATGCATCTGTCCACATTCACACAATTTTCAATCTTAAATTTTTTATCCAACCCATACTCGGCAATCAGATTTTCAATACTGCGCATACGGTCATAAACCACATAGGTTTTCTTTGCGGGAAACGTGCCGAAATACCACTTATGGGCTCCAAAGCTCCAAAGAGCAGACAACACAGACTGGCTCAAAAACGCCAGAAGCAAAGGTCCCGGATTTGGAAAGTGCTTGGTTAACAGCAGAATAATCAGATACAAAATCCCGTCTGAAATAACACATGCCAGCACCTGACTGTATACCAGCTCGCTGATGCGGTTAAAGGAAATCTGCAGGGCTCCGTAAATCCGTCCGAAGATTCCGTATAATAAAACAAAAATCAATACGATGAGCCCGTTTCCCCTGGAATAATAAGGGGATGCCGTGGCCTTGGCATAATAGCCGTACCAGCACAGCACAAAAGGAGCTGCAATGAGAATAACGTTCAAAGCTTTCATGCTTCTAAGGGCCATATCATAATAAAATCTTTGCATGGACTTTTTCTTATGTGCTTTTACGCTCATGTCTTTCCCCTCATGGTACCCGTCATAATTTCTTATGGCATTTTTATTTTATCTATCCTATCTTTTACACTGTTTTCTCACTGCCTTTTCATGGGCAGGGCCAACATATTCCCCACCCGAATCGGCACACCACACGCCTGTCGTTATTTTTACAGCATATCTTTTCTTTTGTTGTACATTATCTTTTCCTGCTATCATTTATTAACAGTAAAAATATCGGATTTATATCCTTAGTTCAATCCCACAGGCAGCAGCCTGAAAATAAGCAGCTGCCGCAGGATATTTAACCACCTTCATAAAGGCCTCATAAAAATCAATTCACTGCCTTTTTCGAGAATACAACTGTTCCCATCAAGCATACCGCCGCAAGGAAAGCCACTATCATAACAACATCCCCTGTCTTTGGCGCCGTGCCTGATGCCGAGTTCTGAATCACAACTGCAACAGGCGAATAAGATTTCATGGTAAAGGTAACGGAGCCGTTGCCCACACTGCTGGGATTAATGGTCTCCCATGTACCGTCCGCTAACTGATGCAGGATGATAATCTTCATTCCTGCCTGAACATTGGGACAGTTTAAGGTAAAGCTTGCCGAGCCAGTTCCCGCAGGTACAACCAGATCCACCAGTGTGGCGATTACCGCACCTGGGCCTGCCACCGCCTTAGCCCTGGCTGCTGCCGAAGCCGCCACGGAAGCGCTTACCTTGCCTACGGTTGCTCCCGGCACGTCTTTACTGCTTACCGTTGTGCTGTTTGCATACGCAGTTAAAAGATCGTCATTGAATGTTGCGTCGGCAGATGTTGCCGCCGGCACCGTAACCGTATTATCCGCCGTAGGACTCTGGGTCTCTGCAGCAAATACGGACACTGTCATGCCAAAGGTCAATACAAGCGCACTTACAATTGCAAATATTCTTCTTTTTTTCATATTCGGATTCCTCCTTTCCCTCATAGTGCATGTGGTTTATCTATATCAACCGGTAAGACCGGTTAATATCGTTATTTTACGTCCTCTACTTCTCTGTAAAAGACAGCTATCATAAGAGCCTTTAAAGCCTCCTCATCGGGATAGAACTCTTCATAGGCGTCTCCCTTTACGGTCTCTCCCGAAAGGGTATAAATACCTTGGGGGTCCATTGTGTAACCAATCAATTCTCCCGCCAGATATGCGGTCTCATCTATGGAAATGTCCGTTACCATATATTTAGACAAATCTCCATAGAGCCTGACCGGCAGCATAATATTCTTCTTTGTTTCGGACCTTGCCCTCTCTAAAAAAGCTTCCAGATACTGCTTCTGTCTGGCAAGGCGCAGTCTGGCGCTTTCAAACCTTTCCCTGTCTCTCCACCTGACATAGTAGTATGCCTCCATACCCTGTAAATGGATCTCCTCTCCTTCATGCCATATCTTCCCGATGGATTTCCCGTATTTATCCGTATCAATATCCTCAAGAACCTCAAGGGTTACGCCCCCTACGGCGTCATTGATGACGGGTATGGCGTCCATATTGACGGCGGCGTAGCCATGAATGGGCAGATTGTAAAAGAGTTCGGAAACGGCATCCCTTGTCAGTTCGCAGCTTAATTCCTTTCCATCGCCAAAACCATGCTGTACGGCAATCTGCGCTTTAGCCGACCCGTCCGTTCCTTCTCCGTAGGCGCCGTAGGCATTGATATTTACCATAGTATCCCGGTTAATGCCCACCAGTCTGATTTCCTTTTTTCCTCTGTCCGCCACCACCAAAAACAATGCGTCCGCCTGTCCTCCGTCTGTGGCGTCCCGGTTGTTTTGCACCTCTCCGTTTTTATCAATGCCCATAATGAGAAAGGTCATAATATCATCGTTATATTCATAAATTCTGCCTTCATACTGAAGCCATCCCTCCTGCCATAAGCCTTCTTTCGTCTGCCTGTTCATAATGTCATCTATACTGTCTATGGTTTCATCCGTTGTCATGGTGGGGGCAGAATTTCCCGCCGATGCCAAAAGTCTTTCTTTTCCTATAAATCTCAAAATTCCCACTACAACTGCCATAAGAGCGAAAACGACTGCCGCCACTGTAAACCACGCACCCACTGTCTGTCGGATACGACGGCGTTTTCTCTTCTTTCTCTTCTCATCCATCATGAACCTTCAGCCCTTGCCACCAGCACCGCCTGCACCAGATAACGTCTGTGAGGCTTACTGCTGATACAGGTTTCCAAAGAAATGATTTTATCCTTGCTTTCAAGGGCAAGGGTTCTGTCAAAATGGTTTCCCATACCCTCCTCATTTTCCAGTATGCCTTTTAAATACTCTCCATAGCTGTCTTCGTTCTCCGTATCAAAAGCTAAAAGCAGGTGTACATCGCTTGTTTCATAAGCGGCAAAAATCCTGTATACCATGATCTCTTCCGGACTGTAAATATAAACATATGGATTCTCCTCAAAAAATTCCTGTTCCTGATAATGATGCAGCGCCGCAAACATGCTGCCGTCCTTCATGTTATGTCCGTAAATGACGGTATTGCTGTCCGTCCAGTCCGTGGCGTTAACATATTGGGTATAAATGCACCCCGGATATCCGTAGGAACCGTTTAAATTGTGCATCAGGTAATAATCCAGCTCATCCTCATTCTGCAATACGGGATAATCGATAGGTGTTCCGGGAATGGTTATCCAGCTGTAAATATCCGGATTTTCCTTCTGCAGGGCGGAAAAATCAATTTTTTTCTCCGGAACGGAAAAGCCGCTTAAATCATCGGTAACCTGAATCCTTTCCCGAAGACCGTTTTCGGAAACGCCGCTTCTATCCTTTTCATCCGTTTCTCTTCCGTCCGCATCTTCCCCGTTATTTTCTTTTACGGCATTCTGTTTTTCTCCATCTGCCGCCCCGCCTGCACCTTCCTGCTCTGCCGGCTCCATAACCTCCACGTAAGCGTCCTTTAACCCGTCAAGCTCTGCATTTGCCTGATTCTTTCCGTTAAAATACATTACAAGCCATATTCCGCAGCCAAGGAGCCCGACCCCGAAAACAACAGCCAGAATTCTGTTTCGCATGCTTTTACTCCTTCCAAGTTCCGCATCTATGGTTCTTCATTCTTATCTGCCGCTTTATAATTCACAGTTCTTTTCTCTTTTGTCACATTGTTGCTGCTGTCGTATACCGCATAAACCACAACCGCCGTAAGTTCATCTTTATCAGGAATGATCGTATCAATCCGGAGCTTATCCGTAATATTGGAATCCACATCATCCCATGCCGTAACGTCTTTAAGAAGGGAATCGGTATCTGCGCCTTCTTTGTATGTGATTTTTGTATCCGGTATGGTAATGACCGGCGGCGTTCTGTCCATGGAAATCGTCAAGTAAACGGACAGTCCCAACAAGCCGGCAATGAACAGGCTCATAAGAATCACAACGTGTCTCTGTTTCATCTCAAATCTCCTTATTTACTCTTACTTTCATTGCCGTAGTATCTGCCGTTATATTTCCCGTAATACTTGCCATAATATTTTCCGTAATATCCCTTATCCGCAATATTGACCTTATTGAGTATCACGCCTAACAGCCTACAGTCAGCCATTACGATCTGTTCCTGGACCTTCTGGGCAAATTTGTAGCTGTCGGCATTTGCTTCGATAACCATGCAGATACCGTCGCAGGCCCTGGCGACTACCGCACTGTCAATGACGCTTCCAAGGGGCGGGGTATCCACCAGAATGTAATCATAAATATTCCGCAAAACATCAATCAGCTCTTGAAATTTATCCTGTCCCAACAATTCCGAAGGGTTTGGCGGAACCGGTCCTGCCAGAATCATATGGAAATTGTCCACATTGGTAGTTCCCAGCACATCCGTAATAGGCGAGATTCCCGACAGAAAATGGGTCAGCCCTTTGGAGCCCTGATTGATTTTATATCGCCCTATTAAAACGCTTTTCCGCAAATCCGCATCAATAAGGAGGGTCTTTTTCCCCGCCTCTGCCATGGAGGTTGCCAGATTAAAGGTCACGCTGGACTTTCCCTCATTGGGCATACAGCTTGTAAAGGCTATGACCTTGGGCTCTTTTCCCAAAAACTGAATATTGGTTCTCAAGGCTTTATAGGCTTCCTGGCTGGCATAATCCATTTTTTGAAGCTTCTCAATATAAATGTTCATGTTCTCCTCCCGCCTTCCATTATCTCTTTTTCCGCTTTTTATCTATTTTCCTCATGCTGTTATCCAGGGGAATGGTTCCCAAAATGCTGACTCCCAGATATTTTTCCACATCATCAGGCCCTTTGATCCTGTCATCCGACAGATGAAAGAGGATGATCATAAATGCCGCAATCAGCGCTCCCGCCACGGCTCCTATAAGGGTGTTCAATAAAATATTGGGACTTACCGCCTTCATGGGCATCTCGGCATAATCCACCACGTTTACCGCCTCAATGTCCATAACCGCTTCAATATGCAAAGACGCCGCTTCCCTGATGGCATTTGCAATGTCCTGGGCCCTTGCAGGATTGGTATCAGTCACGGTTATTCTGATAATGCGGGTATCCGTTGTATTATCCACCGAGATCATGTCCGCAAGCTGATTGCTGTCCAGTTCCCTCATATCCGTATAAATGGTATTTAGCTTAAGCTGGCTGATGACCTTCTCCGTAACGGAACGGCTCTTTACCAATTCCGCATAGTCCTTGGTCAGCTGGGTTCCGCTTTGCAGATCGGAATAGGTTACCACACTGTTATCCTGTCTGTTCAATACATAAATGGATGTGGAGGACTGGTATTTTTTCGGCAGCAAAGCAATGCTGACCGGATACAGCGTTAATGCTCCCATAATAAAAGCTAAAATCAGAACATGAACCCTTCCCAGCAAGGCAAAAAACAATTCCCTCAAATCTATTTCCATTTCGTCTTCTGTTTGTCTGTTCATGTTTCCGGCTCCTTATAAGTATTCATCCCAAAGCATTTTCTGCGGGTTGTCTATAAACAACCGTTTCGCATAGGCAGCTCCGTATTTCTTTATGATAAAATCCGCACATTTCTTAATTCTGGGCGCCCTGTTTTTCAGACCATGGGCATCGGTAGCAACAAAATGCACCAGCTCCTCCCTAAGTAATTCATTGCAGAACGCTTTTATTTTCCTTCCCGACATTCCCATAACGCCGGATACATTGATCTGGAGATAGCTTCCCAGCTCCGCCAGCTCGTAAATGCGGCTTTTTTCACAGACCACCTCTTTGTACCGCTCCACATGGGCAATGATGGGAAGATACCCTTCCTGCACCAGATGGCCTAATCCCCGTCTGATATAGGAGTACTCCGCCTCCGGCGAAAACTCCGTCAGCACATACTGACTGCTTCCCATGGTGCGTGCCTTTCCAGCCCGCAAATCCTCCACTGCCTGTACGCTGTAATAAATCTCATTTCCCCGGTAAATCCGTAAATTAAGGCCCCTGATTGCTATTTCTTCCTCTAACAGCTGCAGGGCATTATCTCTTCTTTCATTTCCTGCCGCCTGCATTCCCAAATGGTAGTGAGGCGTTGCCACAATGGTTCTGATTCCTTCCTCTACGGCAAGAGCACACATATCTGCCGCCTCTTTTACGCTTCCCGCACCATCATCCACTCCCGGCAGTACGTGATTATGGATATCTACAATTCCCTGCATCTTGTTTCTCCTGCCTTTTTTTGCGCAAATTTCCCCTTATAGAAACAAAATTCGCCTTATATTATGTTAACTCGTCCCATAACTCGAATGCAATATGGGACAAAAAATGTGACAGACTTTTTTATAACGTTTTCCAATGTGCAATCATTTCCTTATTCCAATATACTTTTTTCCTGAAAATAAGTATCATAATATTGTTGTTATCTCCTTTATTTTCAGTCAAAAACGGGCTGTGACACAAAGTGGGACAAGAATATTGCATCTAGCTTTTTAAATGGAAAAATTTTACAATATGTTTCAAGTATTGACATTTGTCTTTCAGAGGGGTATGCACTTATGAAACAATTGAATGAGTTATTAGAAGAATATGTGAAAAAAAGCGACTATACGGTTTATTCACTTTCTTTTGCCAGCAAAGTAAACCGCACCACCTTACAGCGGGCAATCAACGGAGAGCGTTCTATCAGCAAGGAAAACCTTGATAAAATACTTCCTTATTTAAATCTGACCTTAAACGAAAAAACAGATTTGGAAACCGCATTCACGGTATCTCAAATAGGAGAATATACTTTTCAAAAGCATCTCTACATAAAAGACCTGTTGGAAAATATAGATTTTGTTACTTCCACGGCCGCGGACGATGAGGAAGTCCCTATTGTTTCCCTTTCCTCTCCTGTCAACGAGGCCCGGTTAGTCAAAGGTATCTTTAATATCATCAAACTGATCTGTCAAATGATAGCCTATAATATCGAAAATTCGGAGGCGCCTTTTTTATATGCCCTCTCGCCCTTTCATAATCGTTTTTTCAGGGATTTATACGACCAGCTTCAGCTGGCATTCTTTAACAATCTGGAAATTCTCCACATTGTCCCCTTTTTAAAAGCTCCTAAGAATGATTCCGATTCTTCCTTATTCAATCTGGAAATGCTTTCCACCCTGCTGCCTTTTGCACTGTCCGACAGGCAGCACTGTTCCTTTTCCTATTATTATGAAAGCGCCGACTTTTCTTCGCTTTCGGGCATTCCCACGCCCTATTATGTTCTTCTCAACCATAATGTGATTTTAATTGCACAGGACTATCAGAGCGCCTTTATTCTGCCCGATACCTTTCTGCCTTTTTATAAGCAGCATTTTGAGAAGATCCTTCATTCCGCCCTGCCCCTTTTGGATACTCTTGATACCCCTGCGCTTCTTTCCGTCTTTTCAGACACAACCGTTAATACCGGCTATTCTTACGCCATAGAAGCACAGCCCTGCCTGACTTATCATGCGGATGCATCCATGATAGCAAAGGTTATAAACAAGGAGATTCCAAAAAAATCGCAGCAAGTATTGAGCCGTAAGCTGCTGGCCCAATGTGAGAATCTGCGTTCCTTAAAAAAGGCCACTTCGGTCTTTTCCAGAAAAGGCTACGATGATTTTGTGAAAAAAGGAATTATCTATCAGGTTCCCGGCGAATTAATGCGTCCTTTAAATGTCAAAGAACGCATTACCATATTGGAACGGCTCATCGCCTCCAATCAGAACGGCAACAAAGAATCTTTATTGATAAAGCCTGCCGTTTTTCATCCCAGAATCGAGTTCTTTTCCTACGACAACACATCCATTATGTTTTACTATATGTCCGGGGAAAATGAATTCCGCACCTGTATTTTAAAAGAGCCCAACCTCATAGAATCCTTCAACGATTTTGTGATGCATTTAAACGTCCACGGGTATACCTACTCCGCCGAGGAAACCACCGGCATCTTTGAAGATTCTATTGCAGAGCTTCAGACCGCTTCTGACGATGCATCCTGATTTTTCTTAAAAATTACGGGAAAGTCTGACTTCCCTCCTAAACCCTCCGAAATAAAAAAGCCACGGCAAAATTCCTTTTTCAGGATTTCTGTCGTGGTTTCTATTTCTATATGATCTTATTTCTGCTTTTACCGATACTGCCTTATTTCCCGTTTTCTCCTTGCGGGCATTTTCTTTCATCAGTCCCTGCTCTTTTTCACAATGCTGTTGTGCTTAGCCACTAAAAACATTCTTACAATCACAGTAACCAGAATCACGGTTATGGCAATTCCCAAAATGTTGTAGGAATACGCTTTAAAATACAAAAGCCATGTTGCTCCTTCTGCAAACTTGTCTCCGTAAAAAATAATCAGTACGTCAAAAAGTGCAATAAACATAATTCCAAGTCTTAAATTCGTAAGGAATTTTATCCGCTTATCCACCTTTTCCAGTTCAGCCTTTTGTTCTTCACTCATTGCCATAATACATTCCGCCTACTTATCCAACATTTTCTTCAACTCATCCATAAAGGTATTGACGTCTTTAAATTCCCGGTACACCGATGCAAACCTTACATAAGCTACCGCATCAATATTCTTTAATTTGGACATGACCAGCTCGCCGATTTTGCTGGAGGAAATCTCTTTTTCTTCCATATTAAAAATCTGCGTCTCCACCTCTTCGATCAGACGGGTAATCTGGTTTGCGCTTACCGGTCTTTTATGGCAGGCCCGTAAAACCCCTGCTTCTATTTTGGAACGGTCATAGGTTTCCCTGTTATTATCCTTCTTAATAATGATAAGCGGAATTGTTTCTACCTTCTCGTATGTAGTGAACCTCTTATCACATTCGTCACAGACGCGGCGGCGCCTGATGGAATTGTTTTCTTCAGCCGGTCTCGAATCAATAACTCTGGTATTTTCGTGACCACAAAACGGACATTTCATGCTCTGTTCCCCCTGGTATTTGTTCATTCTTATATAGTCTGCAAACACAATATCTATGTAAGAAACGTAATATGGTTACATTATATTCTATCCGCAAAATTATGTCAACTATTTTATGGTAACTTGTTTCTCTTCCGTATGACCGGTTCTCCCCGTATTTTTCCGGTTCCTGACCGCCTGCCGTTCACTGCAATTTCGTGTTGGGATTTAACAGCAGAAATCCACCAGAATAATGTCCGGTCCGATTTGTTTAATATTACAAAAAGGAATGCAGAATTCTTCCCCGCAGCAGAAGAAATTCATGATTCCCGCCTTTTCCGCCACAATGATTTTACGGATGCAGCCCTTGCACTCGTCAAATTCCAGATCCACCACATGACCTAATTTCCTGCAGTCCTTGACACTGATAACTTCCTTATGGCTCAATTCCTCAAAAGACATACTTGCTCCACGCCTTTTTGTTATCATATGCGAACCGTGGTAAACTTGTGCTCTCATAAAGTCATCATGGAAAATACCCACTTTTCATCTTTTTTCCTCAATCTATTTCTACAGAGTGTTCTTTCCCACTTCCTGATAAATCTCCAGATATTCCTTCTCCACCTCTTTAAAGGGCCTTTCATAAAAATCCGGCTTTGTCAAAAGCTCCGAAGCAGAATCCAGAACCTTCTCCCCCATATAGTGGTAAAACTCATGATACAGCATAGTATCGTCGATTTCCGCCACCCTCTCCATTTCCGCATCTGTAGGAAGGTTACCCAGGAAACGTTCATAAATAGCATTCTGCAGACACTTTTCAATTACAAGATATTCCTTCAATTCCTTTTTTACCGGCCTTGTGATATCTGCAATATAGGCTTCGCTGGCATCATGGAGAAGACAGATGAGGGCAATTCTTTCCCCCAGCCCTCTTGCCACTGCTTCTTTATAGCAACCGATACAATGCTGACCCACCGAATAAAATTCCGGAAAATGGCCGTTGGCTCTCGTCATCAGAGATAAAGCGTGGGCAATATCCTCTATGATGATTTTCTCTTTTTCAGGCTCTAAAGGCTTAAAATATATTTTATTGGCTGTTGTAATATGCTCTGACATCTGTTTCGTCCTTTCCCGTTTGCTTTTCTAATACCCCGATATCATTTTTCAGATACTTTCTGAAATAGTACTCCCTGTATTCTCTGGGCGTCCGTCCGTTTTTTCTTTTAAATACCTGAATAAAATAGCTCTGTGAGGAAAAATTCAGATCATTGGCTATTTCCAGAACGCTTTCCTCCGTATGCTTTAACCGGTACTCCGCCTGCTCCAGCTTTTTTTCCTGTATGTACTGTACAATCGTTTTTCCCGTTTCTTTTTTAAAAAGCTGGGAAAGATAATTCTCATGAAGCCTGGTCAGCTTTGCCAAATCTGAAAGGACGATTTTTTCATTGATGTTTTTGTAAATATACTCCATACAGATAATCACATGCCTGGAATAAACCTGTTTCTTCTGAAGCATTCGCATCCGGGATGCAAAATCAAGGGTCATTTCCCTATGTAAATTACCGATTTCCTCCTTGGTCTTGCAGGCATCTGCCCGCTGGATATATAAATCGCTGAGGCTGTAAGCCACTTCCGGCTCCATTCCGTCCTCTATACAGTACCGGCTAATGAGGGCAATTGAAATGATCGCATGATACAAAATATTCTTAACCCCGTTTGAAGACAATGTCCCAAGCCCTTCCGCTTCATAGATGGGCGCAATGAGATATTTCTTTCTTAAAAGCTTTACATCGCCTTTTCTGACTGCGTCATAATATCCGTATTCGCCGCCGTAAGGCGCATGATAATCATGCATTTCTCTTGCCGCAGACAGCTTTTCCCAAAGTTTTTTATCCATGGGCATGGAAAGTACCTCCCCTGGTCCTTTGCTTTCATCCTTCATAAGAAGCTTATTCCAAAGCATTTATCAGATACATTACTATATTAACAGAAATATTAGGATTTGTGTATATTTTATTTTCCCTTTATCCTAATCTATAAATGATTTAAACGGGCAATGATAAAGCTATGAGGCAGACACTGTTGTCTGAATCCATAATTATGAAAAACAAATAAAAACGGAAGAATGGTAAAGAAACATTCTATCCCAATACAGGAGGTTTCTCAACATGACACACAATGAATTACAAGCCCTCTGCGAAAAAATGACTTTAGACGAAAAAATCGGCATGGTCCACGGCGCCGCTCTTTTTAAGACACAGGCCATAAAACGCTTAGGAATCCCCCCTTTCACTTATTCCGACGGTCCCATGGGCGTCCGTTTCGAATACAAGGATGACGTCTGGATTCCAAAGAATCTGTCGGATGACTCCACGTCCTATCTTTTAAGCAATACGGCCCTTGCTTCCACCTTCAATACTTCTTTGGCTTACGAAGCCGGCAAAATCCTTGGAGAGGAAACAAGAGGACGGGGAAAGGATATGATTTTAGGCCCCGGCGTCAACATTCATCGCTCTCCCTTATGCGGAAGAAATTTTGAATATATGAGCGAAGACCCTTATCTCTCGAGCCGTATGGCGGTTCCATACATCAAAGGCGTACAGGAATCCGACGTTTCCGCCTGCGTCAAGCATTTTGCTTTAAACAACCAGGAAACCCGCAGAAATGATGTGGACGTCCATGTCAGCGAACGGGCTTTATTTGAGATCTATCTGCCCGCTTTCCGTGCTGCCGTCAAGGAAGGCCACTCCTTAGGTATTATGGGCTCCTATAATAAATTTATGGGTACGTACTGCTCCCACCACCCTTACCTCATTGACGAAATTCTTCATAGGGAATGGGGCTTTGAAGGAATTACCGTTTCCGACTGGGGAAGTATCCACGATACGGTGGAGGCCGGAAATGTGGGAATTGATACAGACATGCGGGTTACCGACAATTTTGATGAATATTGCTTTGCAAATCCTTTAAAAAAGGCTGTGGAAGACGGCAGGGTTTCCATGGAAATGCTGGACGAAAAAATCATGCATATTTTAAATGTCATGAACCGCCTTCATATGTTAGACGGCGAACGGAAGGCAGGCACCTACAATGCCCTCTCTTTCGGAGAAAAGCTGCTGCAGGCGGCGGAGGAATCCATTATTTTATTAAAGAATGAGGACAAACTGCTTCCTCTTAATAAGAAGAAATTGAAAAAGCTTGTAGTGATCGGCGACAACGGTAACAGGTTACACGCCTTAGGAGGCGGAAGTGCGGAAATCCGGGCATTATATGAGCTTTCTCCTTTGATGGGACTGAAAATGACCCTTGGAGGCAATTGCGAAGTCGTTTACGAGCCGGGTTACTATACCAGCGTAACGGGACATGCCTGGGGAAGAGATTCCAACAGCCAGTGGGTTGATTTCACTGCCGTAAGGGAACTGACTCCCGAGGAAATTACCTCCCTGAGTAAAGAATACCTGGAAAGCGCCAAGGCCTCCTGCAAGGATGCGGATGCGGTTATTTTTATCGGGGGCTTAAATCACGACTACGATGTGGAAGGCAAGGATAAGGACAGCATGACTCTGCCCGGAGGACAGGATACTGTGATCAAAGAGTTATTGAAGGTGCGTCCCGACATGATCATAACCATGATTGCCGGAAGTCCTGTCGATATGCACGAATGGCTTGATGATGCGCGCACCTTGCTCTATTACTCCTACAACGGAATGCAGGGCGGTCATGCTTTTGCAAGGGTTCTCTTCGGCGATGTCAATCCTTCCGGTAAGCTGCCTACAACCCTGCCGCTTACATTGGAAGATTCCCCTGCTCACAGCCTCGGGGAATTTCCCGGAAACGATGTTGTCAGTTACGATGAAGATATCTATGTTGGCTACCGCTACTTCGATACCTATGACGTAAAGCCCGCTTTTGCTTTCGGTCACGGACTTTCCTATACGGAATTTTCCTTCGGAGAGCTGAAAGCCTCCGTCAAAGAAACCGACGGAGGCGAAAACGGAACCTGCACCGTCCCTTCCCTCAAGGTTGAGGCTTTTCTTCCTGTTACCAATGCCGGGGACAGAGACGGAGCCGTGACAGTACAGTTTTACGTGAAGCCTGTGGACTCTTCGGTAAAACGTCCCTTAAAGGAACTTAGAGGATTTGACAAGCAATTTTTAAAAGCCGGGGAAACGAAGGAATTTGCAGGAGAATTCGACGCATACAGCTTTTCCTATTATGACGAAGAACGGAAATGCTATGTGACCCTTCCCGGAACCTACGAGATTTGTGCGGCATATGCCTGCGACGATGTAAGAAGCGTAGCAAGGGTTGAGATTGAAAAAGAATATACCGTAAGCAGATAAGCTTATAATTCATGACACGATAAGCAGATATCTAAAGGCATCTGCAATACTGCAGGGCTATCGTTCAAATGGCAGAAACGCTGCAACAGGATATAAAAAAAGGAGCGGATAATCCAACACTGAATATCCGCTCTTTTTGACTGTCTGGCAATAATTTTTCTACATAGCCGTTTCCTCATTTGTCATCCCGTATAACACTTTCTATGTACCGATTTTCCATTTGCCGATTTTCTATGTAACGATTTTATCTATCAGTCCGTATGCAAGGGCTTCATTTGCCGACATATAATAGTCCCGCTCCGTATCCCTTTCTATTTCCTCTATAGGTTTTCCCGTATTCTGTGCTAAAAGTTTATTCAGCTTTTCCCTGCTCCGAAGAATATGGTCCGACATAATTTTTATATCGCTTGCCGCACCCTTAATTCCTTCCCCGTGTATTGCAGGCTGATGAATCATGATTTCCGCATTGGGAAGCGCCATCCGCTTTCCCTTTGTGCCTCCTGCCAAAAGAAAGGCTCCAAAGCTGGCTGCAAGTCCCACACATATGGTAGCCACATCGCATTTTACATACTGCATGGTATCATAAATTGCAAAGCCTGCCGTAACCGAACCCCCGGGACTGTTAATATAGAATTGAATATCCTTTTCCGGGTCAGCGGCCTCCAAAAAAAGCATTTGGGCAATAATTGTACCGGCCGAAGCGTTGCTTACTTCCTCCCCCAAAAAGATGATCCGGTCTGACAGCAGACGGGAATAAATATCATAGCTCCGTTCTCCTCTGGCGGTTTGTTCCACAACGTAAGGTATCGTACTCATGCCGCAGCCCTGCCTTTTATCTCACAGCTTGTATGGACAAATGCTTCCTGCCTTATAACAAGACTGCTTTGTTTGGGATAAAATATTTTATGATTCCTATAGATCTGCGGACTGCATAAATATGCCTTTTTAAATGCCAGCGTAAAAGCCTGCTGGGAATTGTAATGCGCTTCATAAGCAATTTCAACGATAGGCTTTTCCGTTTCTACCAGCTTTCTCGCGGCCTCGCTTAAACGCCTTCCCTGAATATACTGATAAAGGGTAATATTTGTATTCTCCTGAAAGGTTCTTGCAATGTAAAATTTGGAATAGGAAAATTCTTTTGCCAGATTGTCAAGAGATAAGTCCTTGTCCAGATTTTCTTCAATGTATAATAACAGCTTTTGAATCATAGATTGAGTGCCCATATCCTGTATCCTTCCGTTTTTTTATTATTATACATCCTTCCCGGCTTTCGGTCTTAATAGAAATTGCCCAAATGAACTCATATATGCCGAATACAACATACATCACAACAGCATAGATATAGCCGCTACCACAGGGTATCTTTTACGAATCAACTGTTGGGAAGCAGAGAAAGGGCTAAAAAGAGTACTCCCGGCTCTGATTTATCTTTCATATCCTAACAGTCGACGCCTCTTGTAAAGAAAGGTTCAATCTATGCCTCTCTTTATTTTTGAATTATACTTCTTACATTCTGATTCTAATTTAGGAAAATTCAGACAGCGTTTTCTGCCTGTAAATGGCTCATTAGAAATGTATTTCTTATACAAAACATTTGCCTTATTACAGATTATTTCACTATTGTCTCTACACCATTCTAATTCCCGTACACACAATTGCTTGTAATATTTGATGTTTTCCCTATCTCTCTTAAAAATGGTTGTATCAATAAATTGTAATTGTTCTTCTTCAATCGGTATCATCAAATTGAAATTCAGGACGCCTAATAACTTTCCATTTATCTCTATCTTTGAAAAATCCATAGAGTTCTTCATTTTTTTATGCTTTTCCTTTGGCGACGAAAGCGGTATGCAATATTTATAAGCACCACAAATAATAACAATTCCAACAAAAACCCTATTATCTTTGCCCGCCTGTGGCGAAACAGAAAGCACTTTATCATCTATATTATGTAGATTACGGATATATTTCATATCCACCTTGTATAATTTAAAATCCGTCTGCATGTGTCTCCTCAAAAAAATGGCTATGCGTTTCCACATAGCCATTTGTGTAGTAACTCCATTAGAGTTGCTAACGCTTTTAGCAGTCCACTTTGTGGTAGGACTCACCATTAATAGTATAATACCATATTCATGAAAATAATCAATCTTTTTTGCGTAAATGCATAAAATCTGCATTATAAATCCGGAGCCGCAAACAATCCCGGCAATATACCTACAGGCGGGTAAAGCGTTCCCAAAACCATCAAAAAAATCGTTACTGCCCACGCCAGACCTCCCAAAAGCCCTTTTCCCTTTCCGTCACAGGGCTTTTGAAGCAGCCGGTATGCCAGAAAACTGTTTAATACCGCCGCTCCGTAAAAGGATGCAATGTCCAGCCACGCCACATCCCTTTGCAGCATGCCCGTATAGCAGTAATAAAATACCACAATAAAGAATATGCCCGCCGCCATGGACTCCCATATTTTAAGCAGCAAACATCCCCGCAGCCCTGCAAGGCATTTATATTCCAAAAGCGTGAACAAAAAAGCCGGCACAATCAGAAGCTTTAAGTGTTCAAACACGCTTTCATTTACCGGCGAAACCAGTCCAAGCAGAAAATTATTTCCCGACCATTCATAAACAAAGTGCCACAGGGTTCCAAAGCACGCCACAAAAACCGCCTCTGCCGCTTCCCACTTTTTCAGGTTATAGGTAACATCCTCTTTCATTTTGCATAAACCATCCCTTATTTTCGTATTAATAGTTTATGCACTTTGTATTCTGTTATTTAGTCTTTTTCTCATTTATCTGATTACTTAATATCATTCTCTTCTAACGGCTATTGACTCTTTTCCCATCCGTCCGGGTATTTGATATCATTCATTTCTAACGGCCTTTGTTTCCTTCCCGTCTGTCCGGCTAATTGACAGTATCCTCTCCTATGGCTATTGATTCTTCCTAAACCTATCCGGCTAATGGCTAACTTCCTCTTCCAGCTTAGCTACCGTCTTGTTAATAAGCTTTGTGCAATTCCTTTCAATAAACCTGTGAAACAGCCATGCAAGGAATATCATAACGGGCAAGGATATGATAAACGACAGCCCTGCGGAAAAATTGTAATTTCCCGTTTTTGCCATAAACCTTACCAGAAGCCATGCGGACAGAGAATAAATTACCGGAATATGCACCAGATAGAGAGAATAGGATATCTTCCCCAAAAACAAAACCGGTTTTAAGGAAAGGGCTTTTCCCAAAGGCTCCAAAAGCCAGATACCCATTACAAGCAGAGCTGCAGCTAACATGTGATAAAAGTAAATAGGATTCAAACGGTCAGGCAGATGATTTAAAATCCGGTAGGCGTTATCCGGTTCATGCCCCACAGGATAAGCCCCAAACACCAGCGCTGCGGTCAGTATAAGGATTCCCACACAGATGCAAGCCTTTTCGTGGCTTTTTATACGTTCTCCAAACCGCTCTACAATGTATGCAGCCAGTACGCCCAAGGCAAAATCCGTCAGGCGGCTGTTGATGGAAAGATACAAAAGCACAGCCCCTATGTAAACATAGAGCATCCTCTTATTCATGCCTCTGCCCATGGCTGCCAGAATGTATGCCATAAATGATCCTGCAAACAGCTCCGCCAGCATCCAGAACGCATTGGAATACAGGGTGGACATTCCTACAATCCATGTATCCACAATACTTGAGAAAAACAAATCGTAAAGAGTGGTTTTATTCTGGTAAAATTCCGCCAGCCATTCCGAGCCGGAAAGCAGGGATGCAGGACCGTTATAAAACAGATTCAAATGAAGCATCACATAAACAATAGCCGACAGTGCAAAAACCGGAAGCATCAGTCGGGGATACCTCTTTAACAAAGACTTTGAAAGCTGCTTTTCATCCTTCATATGAAAGACCTGGTAAGCAATCACAAACCCGCTGATCAAACAAAATACGGAAACCCACAAATCCCCCGTAACAAAAAAGCCCGCCAAAGACTGTGAAAACGCCGCTTCCACTCCCTCTTTTAAATGCGGCACTCCCTCCGCGCCTTTATAGGCTGCCGGATAATAGCCCATAATAAAATGATGAAAAACAATAAAAAGGCTGGCCGCCCCTCTTAATCCGTCAATCCAGGTAATTCTCTTTTGTTCCATTTGCATGCCTTTCTGTTTATCAGTTTTATTTCTGTCATAACTCTCATTTTGATGTTTTAAAGCAATCATGATACTCTAATCATTTTGGTCATATTAGAAATGAATTTATTCTCAGTTCCCTGCTTTTCCTGTCAGTTCTTCATAAAGCTCCTTAACCGTCTCAAAGCAAAAATCAATCCGGTTGGAAGCCCCCTGCACATCCTCCGCCTTAGCCTCTCCGGTAAATACAAGGCAGGTTTCCACTCCCGCATTTTCCCCGCAGGCAATATCCGTATAAATCCGGTCTCCGATTACCAGGGTTTCCTCTTTGGTAAAGCCCGTCATTTCCATGCTGTATTCCACAAGTCCCGGCGAGGGCTTACCAAGGTATTGGGGATTTCTATCCGTTGCGGCAGAAATCATGTTGCAGATGGAACCGCAGTCGGGAATCATGCCAAAGTCCACCGGACAGCGCAAATCCCCGTTGGTGGCAAGCCAGATACGTTCCTTCCCCTTCTCCATTAACAGGCGGCAGGCAGCCTCTACTTTCCCGTAATTTAACTCGGTATCAAACGCCGTAAGAACCACATCCGCGCCTTCTTCATATTCTTCCGTTATGTTCAGGCCGTTCTTTTTCAATTCTTCTATATAGGAATTTGTCCCCATGGCAAAAATCAAATCCTGCTTATGATGCTCCACAAGGTAGGATAAGGTATAGCTTCCCGCCGTTACAAAATCCTCCGCCTTTGCTTCAATCCCCATACGCTTGAATTTTTCCACATAATCCTTTGTGCTTTTGGAGGAATTATTTGTTATATAGACGGCTCTTCCCCCGATTTCCCTGATGTGGGAAAGCAGCTGGAAAGTGCCCTCTATCACATCCTCCGAAAGCGCAATGGTTCCGTCGATATCAAAAAGGAATAATTTCTTTTTCCTCAAATGCTCCAAATTTTTATTTACCTGCAAATTCATCGTTTCCGATCTATCCATATTCTTCTGCTTTGTTTCTTTCATATCTGTCCTTGTCTCCGGTCCATATAATTTTATCGTTGCCCTATCCACTTTTATTACCGTTTCAATCCGCTCGATCCAATTTTACTTCTACTCCGCTTAGTATGTACATTTCATCCGGTTTTACCACACAGCGCACAGCCTTTATCATGACCCCCGCCTTTTCCGCCTTTATCAATGCCTCCCCAAAGGCGGAATGGGTAACCCAGTTTGGTCCAAACCACGATACATCCTCCATTTGTATAACAAATAAAACAGCGGCCTTATATCCTTCCCCCACGCATCTTGCCAGCTCCTCTACATGCTTAATGCCTCTTTCCGTAGGCGCATCGGGAAATCTTACAACGCCTTCATCCTCTAAGGTAACGCCCTTTACCTCAATAAAAAATTCCTGTCCGTCCTCTTTTACGCCCCACAAATCGAAACGGGAACTGCCATGGCTTACCTCCCGCCTTAACTCCACGATTCCCAATTCATCCTTCCTCGACATAAGCCACTCAAAGGCGGCGGCATTGGGAAGCTGGGAATCCATATTGATGAGCCTTTCTCCCTTTTGTACGGCAATAAGATCATACGCCGTTTTTCTTGCGGGATTGTCAGAGCGGGTCAGATACACTTCCCTTCCGGGAATCAGCAGTTCCTTACACCGCCCCGTGTTTTTCACATGACATACTTCCCGCTTTCCTTCTATCTCCACATAGGCGATAAAGCGGTTGGGTCTCTCTATAAATTTTCCTTTGCACACATTGGGATATTTCATACTACCAGTTCCGTCTCGCTTCCCTTTCCTTTGGTTTTCTTTATGACAATCTGACGCTCAATCCTGTTTTTCAGCTCCGGCACATGGGAGATAATGCCCACAACACGGTTAGCATTCGACAACTCCTGTAATGCGCCTACCGCACGGTCCAATGCGGATTCATCCAAAGTGCCAAAGCCCTCGTCCACAAACAAAGCGTCCGTCTCAATACCGCCTGCGTTAGCGCTGACTTCCTCGCTCATGCCAAGGGCAAGGGATAATGCCGCCAGAAAGGATTCCCCTCCCGACAAGGACTTGACGCTGCGGCTTCCTCCGTCCTTACTCATATAATAATGATCCGCCACATTTAGCTCCAGACCGCTCTGGCTTTTCTGGTTTCCTGCCTCTTTACTCCTGATCAGATCGTAACGCCCGTCGGTCATTTTCATCAAATGCACATTGGCCCTGTCAATGATTCTGTCAAAATACGCCATCTGTACATAGGTTTCCAGCATGATCTTATCCTTCCCCGCAATGCTTCCGCTTGCAGTATTGTGCAATGCCTTTACCATCTGCCATTTTGCGCCTGTTTCCTCCAATCTGTCAAGCTGTGAAGCCACACTTTTTCTCACGGAGTCGTCCGCATTCCACATCCGCTCCGCTTCCTGCTTCCCTGCACTGATGCGCGCCTTCTCCTCCTCAAGCCGCTCTTTCTCTGTAAGAAGCGCTTCCCCGTCCGTTTCTCCCATTTCCTTTCTGGATTTCTTTATGGTTTTTTCCAAAGTTTTTATGGAAGCCTCCGTACCTGACAAGGCATTCTTCGCTTCTTCCGTTTCCTTCTTTGCATTTTCATAAGCCTTTACCATAGCCGCCAGATTTTTTTCCAGTTCCTTAACATGGGCTTTTGCCTCTTTTTTTCCTGAAAATCCCAGCTTTTCTCTCATGCCTTCTATCTGCTCCCACAGAGAAAGAGCTTTTTCCTCCTCTTTTGCCGCCTGCTCTTTCAGCTTCTGTAAAAGACTTTCTTTTTCTTTCAACTCCTGTTCCAGCTTAGGAAGGCCTTCTTCTAAACTCTTTAGCTTCTTCCTTTGGTTTTCCGCCTTCCTCAATTCTCCGTCTGCCCGGGAAATTCTTTCCTTTATAGCCGTTCCCGCCATCTTTTCTTCAAAGGGAAGCTCCATATCTTCCTGCCATACCTTCAAAAGCTTCTCCTCGCTGTCCTTCCCTTTTTCTTCTAAAGTTTTTCTCATACCGGCTGTTTCTTTTATCTTCTCACTGAGAGCAGCCGCTTTCTTTCTTCCTGCCTCCCCTTCTTCCCTTGCCTGCTCCACTTCCTCCTGACTTGGAATCTCTTCATGGGATAACGCAGGATGGGGATGCTCTGTAGAACCGCAGACCGGGCAGGGTTCTCCCTGTTTCAACTTCGCCGACAGCACACCGGCCTGTCCGTCCAGAAATGCCCGTTCCAGCTCATTCGCATATGATAGCTTCTTATCCCAATCCTCTGCCGCTTTTTGGTATTTTTTCTGAAGGGTTGCTTCTTCCTTTTGCAATGCGGCAATCTGCCCGCAATTTCTTTTGTATTCTTCAAAGACCTCCAAAAGATTTTGAAGCCTCTCCTTTTCCCCTTCCGCCTTTGCATACTTTTCCGAAGGATTGCCAAGGAGGTCTTTCTGCTCCTGTCCGCTTTTTTTTTCCGCCTCCAGCTTTTCTATTGCCTTTTCTTCTTTTTCGATTCCCTTTTTCGATTCCTGTAACTGCTTTTCCTTTTCTTTATGTTCCTTTGCAAGCTTATCAAGCTCTTCAAAATCCTTGAGCTTTTCCCTTTTTATGGTAATTTTTTCCAAAAGGGCTTTTCGCTCCGGCTCCTGTTCTTCCTGCTCCCCCAACATTGCTCTGCACTCCAAAAGCTTCAGTGCAAGCTTTTCCTTCTGTTTTTCATTTTTTTGTAAATCTTCTTCTCCCTGTTTTACCGACTTGTAAATTCCCAGATAATGGTTGTTTCGCTCTATCGCTTTTTCCGTTTCCCTAAGCGCTTTGTCCAGTTCCTTTGTCCGTCCGTGCAAATCCTCACACAATTCCTCCAGCATTTCCCGCAGGCGGTTATTGGAAGCAAACTTCTTTTCCGCCTTCATCTTTTCAAATTCTTCAAAGTGGATATGTTCTTTAGGGCAGCGCACGCCCTCCAGATATTGTCCAATGCTCCTTGAAATTTCATCATATTCATCATGAAGCCTTCCACTGCAACTCTTTAAGGCGTCCTGCAATGCCTGATACCTTCTGGTTCCGAAAATCTCCCGGAAAATCTCGCTTCTCTTTTTGGTATCAGCCAAAAGAAGCTTTAAAAATTCTCCCTGGGCAATCATGGCGATATGGGAAAACTGTTCCTTATTGACGCCTAAAAGCTCCACGATTTTTTCATTGACACTTTTTATTCCCGCTAACGGACTTCCTTCGGGCAGATATAAAGTTGCATCGGCACGCTCTACGGTTTCTCCCTCTCCTCTGTCCTTAGGTCTTAAATACTCGGGATTTCTCTTAATCCGGTATTCCCTTCCTTTATATAAAAAGGTAAGCTCCACAAAGGTTTTGGTCTTTGCCTCTGCAAAACGACTGCGGAGCATTGAAGGCTCTCTGTTCCCCCCGCTGCTCTCCCCAAAAAGGGCAAAGGAGAGGGCGTCAAAAACAGTGGTCTTTCCCGAACCGGTATCGCCGGTTATAAGGTATAAGCCCCTGCTTCCCATTTTTTCAAAATCAATTGTTTCCTCCCCGGCGTAAGGTCCGAATGCGGACATAACCAGCTTTAAAGGCCTCATAGGCTTTCCTCCCAGATAGACTCGATCAACTCCTGTAAATATATCCGCTGTTCCTCAGTCATAGGCATGCCGTTCTGTTTTTCATAAAATTCCTCAAAAAGCTCTCCCGGCTTTTTTTCATATGCCTGCTCTCCCAGATAGTCAATGCCCGCCGCCCTGGTTCTACGGTTATCATACTCTAACTTCATAATATGGGGATAGATGGAAGAAAGCCTTCCCATAACTCCGGGAATGTCCTCCTCATCCGTCAGCGTAACGGCAAGATAATCCCCCACCGCTGTGCCTTCATAATTCTCCCTGTTTGTCAGTTCCTCATAGCTTCCTTTGATCTTGCGCATATCCCGAAGTGGGATAAGCTCCCGTTCCTTAATTTCTACATCCCCCTTTTCCTTCATGGTTACCACAGTGACGCTTTTTTTATGCTCCGCCTCGGAAAAGGAATACTTTAAAGGCGTTCCGCAATACCGCACCGTTTCCCTGAAAACGGACTGGGGTCTGTGAATATGCCCCAAAGCCACATAATCGATTCCCTCAAAAATTTCTGCGGAAATATCATCCAGCCCTCCCACGGACACTTCCTCCGATTCGCTTCTTAACGCTCCTGTCAAAAACTGATGGGCCAGAAATACATTTCTATCATGAAAATCCACATCCAGACTTTCTATGACCGTCTCCATGGCGCTTTGATAATCCGCGATCTCCTTCTCCGGCATATAATGTCTGACAGTGGCAGGCTTTAAGTAAGGAATCAGATAAAAATTGATTTTCCCGTACTCATCCTCCTTGGTAACCTTCGTTACACTTCCGCCAAAAACCTCCGATATATATACCTCGCTTTCAGATAAAAGCTTTCTTCCAAAGGCCAGCCTTTCCGAAGAATCATGGTTGCCGCTGATTAACAAAACAGGAATTTTCCGCTCCGAAAGCCCGGTCAGAAACCGGTCAAAAAGCATAACGGCATCGCCGCCGGGAATACTTTTATCATAAATATCCCCGGCAATCAATACCGCATCCGGTTTTTCTTCCTCCGCTATTTTCAAAATCTGTTTCAGAATGTATTGCTGGTCCTCCAGCATGGAATACTCGTTGATTCGTTTTCCGATATGAAGGTCTGACAGGTGGATAAACTTCATAGAACTGCTCCTTTAATTATGGATGCTTCCAGCATCCGTTTCAGAATTTCTGTTTCAAACATTCATTGGAGAATTTTTATTTCAAAACATTTCTCTCAGAACGTTCCTTTCAAATCAGTTTTTCACAAAAGCATCCACGCCGTGCTTGCAGATGGGACAGATATAATCTGCGGGCAGCTCGTCGCCTTCATACACGTAACCGCAGATCGTGCAAGTGAAGCCGCTCCTTTTCTGCTCCACAGGCTTGGGCTTGATATTCTGCTGATAATAGGTATAGGTCACGCTTGGCTCCGCCGATAAAATCTCTGCCGCCGTTACATCTGCAATGAACATCAGATGTGTGCCCAGATCAATTGTCTGTATGACTTTTCCGCTGATATAGGCGTTGGTGCATCCCGTCAGATAATAAATGCCGTTTTCCGCCTTTTCCTTATTAGCCCATCCGTCAAATTTATCTGCTGTCCTGCCGCTCTGGAACCCGAAATGGGTAAAGACCTCAAACTGGGTTTTCTGCGTCAGAACAGAAAGATTAAACTCCTTTGTCTTTTCAATCATCTCACAGGTTTTATTGCCTTTATTTACCGTAACACTCATGCGAAGGGGCGAATCGGTTACCTGCATTGCCGTGTTGATAATGCATCCGTTTTGCAATTCCCCTTCCTTTGCACTCAATACAAAGAGTCCGTAGCTTAACTGAAACATTGCCTTTTGATTCATAAAAAGTCCTCCTGCTAAAAATAGTTTCTTCTTTTTCTAAGTTTACCATATTTTGGCTTATTTATTCCCGAAAGGAATTGACACTCACTTGCCTGCAATGGAAATCTGATGCCGTGATATGTCCGTATTTCAAAGAAATTCCTCTGCCAAAACCGCCCGTCTTTCCTTCATGCTCTTTTTCATATCCAGGATTCTCTGGTTAGCCGAGCCTCTGAATTTCAGACGGATATCCTTTTGCTCCATCATAAATTCTCCGTCCACAAGAATATCCAAAAATCCCAGAAATTCTTCCGTTATCTCACAGCGTGCCTTTCCCGCTGTTTCTTTGACGAAGCTTTCCCCAAAACCGTCCCCCACATTTCCTGTATCTTCCTCTCCCCATAAATCCTGCTCCAGGGTATAACCGGTATAACACCAGATGGTCTTATCCGGGAACCGTTCCTTTACCTTTCTTAAAAGGGATATCAGCTCTCTTTGGTTATCCGGCTCCAAAGGCTCCCCGCCTAAAAGCGTCAGCCCTGTAATGTGAGCCGGTTTTAAAGCCTCTAAAAGCTCCTCCTCCACCTCTTCGGTAAAAGGATTTCCATATTCAAAATTCCATGTCTCCGGATTAAAGCACCCCTTACAATGATGGGTACAGCCGGACACGAATAAAGAAACACGGACACCAACCCCATTGGCGATGTCCGTTTTTTTTATGGATGCGTAATTCATATCTGCTCCAATCTTAAAACTGCAAAATCCGCATTTACTTTTCCAATCTGTTTTCCGTCTTCTACAAATGAAGTACCCGTTCCTTGATTTCCTGGGTCCTTCCCTGATTCCAGAACTGGGTGCCGATATAGCCGCAGGTACGCCTTGCCACATTCATGGTATCCTGATCCCTGTTTCCGCAGCAGGGGCATTCCCATACAAGCTTTCCTTCATCATCACTTACAATCTTGATTTCCCCGTCAAAACCGCACTTCTGGCAGTAATCGCTTTTGGTATTCAACTCTGCATACAAAATATTGTCATAAATATGCTGCATAATGGAAAGGACCGCCTCAATATTATTCTGCATATTGGGCACTTCCACATAGCTGATCGCCCCACCGGGAGAAAGCTTCTGGAACTGGGCTTCAAAGCTCAGCTTACTGAAGGCGTCGATTTCCTCCGTTACGTGGACATGATAGCTGTTTGTAATATAGTTTTTATCCGTTACATCCTTAATAATGCCGTAGCGTTTCTGCAAGCACTTGGCAAACTTATAGGTGGTGGACTCCAAGGGCGTCCCGTAAAGGCTGAAATCAATATTGGTTTCCTTTTTCCACTTTGCACAGGCATCGTTTAAATGCTGCATAACCTCAAGGGCAAACGGCGTTGCCACCGGATCTGTATGGGATTTGCCCGTCATATATCTGGTACATTCGCAAAGCCCTGCATAGCCTAATGAAATGGTGGAGTAACCGCCGTATAACAGCTTATCTATGGTCTCTCCTTTTTTAAGCCTTGCCAGGGCGCCGTCCTGCCAAAGTATAGGCGCAACATCCGACGGTGTTTCCTTCAGCCTGTTATGCCTGCACATAAGGGCACGGTAGCAAAGCTCCAGCCTCTCATCCAAAATTTTCCAGAATTTATCAATATCCCTTTCGGAGGAACACGCCACATCCACCAGGTTTAAGGTTACGACGCCCTGATTAAAGCGTCCGTAGAACTTGGGTTTTCCTTCTTCATCATGATAAACGGTCAGGAAGGAGCGGCAGCCCATACAGGGATAACAATTACCGTCCTTTAACTCCTTCATCATTTTCTCGGAAATGTAATCGGGAACCAGCCTCTTTGCCGTACACTGTGCCGCAAGCTTTGTAATATGCCAGTATTTGCTGCCTTCGTGAATATTGTCCTCTTCCAGCACATAAATCAGCTTTGGAAAAGCCGGGGTAATATATACGCCCTTCTCATTTTTCACGCCCAGAATCCTTTGCTTTAGCATTTCCTCAATGACCATAGCAAGGTCGTCTCTGGTACGCCCCTTTGGCACTTCATTCAAATACATGAACACCGTCACAAAAGGCGCCTGTCCATTGGTGGTCATAAGGGTAATGACCTGATACTGGATCATTTGGACGCCCCGCTCTATTTCTTCTTTTACCCGCATTTCCGCAACAGCATTGATCTGCTCCTCCGAAAGCTCCAATCCCGCCTCTTGGAATTCCTTGGTAACAAGACGGCGCAGCTTCTGTCTGCTGACATCCACAAAAGGCGCCAGGTGGGATAAGGTAATGCTCTGTCCGCCGTACTGGCTGCTGGCAATCTGCGCAATGCTCTGGGTAGCGATATTACATGCCGTGGAAAAGCTCTTGGGCGGATCGATCATGGTTTCGCTGATAACCGTACCGTTCTGGAGCATATCCTCTAAATTTACAAGACAACAGTTGTGCATGTGCTGTGCAAAATAATCCGCATCATGAAAATGGATGATACCGTCCTCATGGGCTCTTACAATATCCGGGGGAAGCAGGAATCTTTTCGTAATATCTTTGCTGACTTCTCCCGCCATATAATCTCTTTGCACACTGTTTACAATAGGATTTTTATTGGAATTTTCCTGTTTCACTTCCTCGTTATTACATTCGATTAAGGTCAGAATTTGTTCATCCGTAGAATTAGACTTGCGAACCAATGCTCTTTTATAACGATATGTGATATACTTTCTGGCTACCTCGAATGCGTGCTGGTTCATGATCTGGTTTTCCACCATATCCTGAATCTCCTCCACGCTGGGTGTATGGGCCATATCCATACAGATTTCTTCTACCTCATTGGAAATGTCGTCAATCTGCCCCTGACTCATACGGTCAGCTTCCTTTACTTCCCTGTTGGCTTTTTGCACGGCAGCCATGATCTTAGAAATGTCAAAGCCGACTTCCTTTCCGCTTCTTTTAATAATTCTCACTACAATTTCCTTTCTTTCAATATACACTGATTTTACAGCATTCCCTTGCCGTTTCTATGGTTTTGGGCGCTTCTTTTTCCAAAATCTAGTATTTATACTCATCGTTTCATACAAGATGTTGCGTTTCTATTATAGGCTACTTCTCTATCAAATGCAAGATGCAATCTCAAATAAATTTGTACGGCCAAATTTACGAAAAATGCTTGAAAAGTATGTTTATATCGTATACCATTTGAGTATATGGTGTCCGGACTGCAATTTATACGGCATCCGGTACGTTTTACCTGAATTTAGGAGGAAAATAAAATTATGAACATGCTATCACTGGAAAACGAGTTAAAGGCAAATGCCTATCCCGGACGCGGAATCGTCATCGGCAAATCCCCCGACGGATCAAAGGCCGTATGCGCTTATTTTATTATGGGGCGCAGTGCAAACAGCCGGAACCGCATTTTTGTGGAGGATGGCGCCGGAATCCGCACACAGGCATTTGATCCTTCCAAGTTAGAAGACCCGAGCCTGATCATTTACGCTCCCGTCAGAGTGTTGGGCAACAAGACAATCGTTACCAACGGAGACCAGACCGATACCATTTATGAAGGAATGGACAAACAGCTTACCTTTGAGCAGTCTTTAAGATGCCGTGAGTTTGAACCGGACGGTCCCAATTACACACCTCGTATTTCCGGTATCATGCATATGGAAAACGGCGGCTACAATTACGCCATGTCTATTTTAAAGAGCAACAACGGCAATCCTGACGCCTGCAACCGCTATACCTTTGCTTATGAAAGCGCCGTTGCAGGGGAAGGCCACTTTATCCATACTTATATGCATGACGGCAATCCTCTCCCCAGTTTTGAGGGCGAACCCAAATTAGTGGAAATGTCCGACGATATCGAAAGCTTTACAGAAATGCTCTGGAGCAGCTTAAATGAAGAAAACAAGGTTTCCCTTTTTGTACGTTACATCGACATTCAGACGGGAAACACCGAAACCAGAATCGTCAATAAAAATAAATAATCTGTCAGAATGGGAGCATTGCGCAGGCAGCCGCCTAAAATGCTTTCACTCTTTATTATGCGTAAATCTTTTAAAGTATTGCCTGCAAAAGCAAAAAAATATCACATTATAAACAGACAACAATCTACCAACAATCAGGAGGAATATCATGAATGAAATCCAGTTAAAATACGGATGCAACCCCAACCAAAAACCTTCCCGCATTTTTATGGCGGATGGCAGCGAGCTCCCTGTTACTGTCTTAAACGGCAAACCGGGATATATTAATTTTTTGGACGCTTGTAACGGCTGGCAGCTTGTAAAGGAATTAAAGGAAGCCACCGGACTTCCCGCCGCCACTTCTTTTAAACACGTATCCCCCGCAGGCGCTGCGGTAGGACTTCCCTTAGACGATACCCTTGCCAAAATCTACTGGGTGGACGACTTAGGCCAATTATCTCCCTTAGCATGTGCTTACGCAAGGGCAAGAGGTGCGGACCGTATGTCCTCTTTCGGAGACTTTATCGCTTTATCCGACACCTGCGACGCTGATACGGCAAAGCTGATCAAACGAGAGGTTTCCGACGGCGTTATCGCTCCCGGCTTTACGGAAGAAGCCCTTACTATATTAAAGGAAAAGAAAAAAGGCAATTATAATGTGATTCAGATTGACCCTTCTTACGTTCCTGCTCCCATCGAGCAGAAACAGGTATACGGTATAACCTTTGAGCAGGGGCGCAACGAATTAGATGTAAACGGGGATCTGTTATCCAACATCGTAACGGAAAACAAAGAAATTCCGGAGTCCGCTCTTATTGACATGAAAATTGCATTGATTACCTTAAAATATACCCAGTCCAATTCCGTCTGCTATGTAAAGGGCGGACAGGCGATCGGCATCGGTGCAGGCCAGCAGTCCCGCATCCACTGTACCCGTCTCGCAGGGCAGAAAGCCGACAACTGGTTTTTACGCCAGTCTCCCCAGGTTATGGGCCTGCAGTTCGTAGACAAGTTAGGCAGGGCAGACAGAGACAACGCTATTGACGTTTACATGGGCGACGAATATATGGATGTTTTGGCTGACGGCGTATGGGAAAAGACTTTTAAAGTAAAACCGGCAGTCTTTACAGCAGAGGAAAAGATGGCTTGGCTTGCAAAAAATCAGGATGTGACCTTGGGTTCCGACGCATTCTTCCCCTTCTCTGATAATATTGAAAGGGCGCATAAGAGCGGCGTTAAATATATCGCGCAGCCCGGCGGGTCAGTCAGGGATGATGTTGTGATTGAATGCTGTGATAAATATGGAATGGTCATGGCGTTTACGGGAATCAGATTGTTCCATCATTAAATGGATTTCCACTTTGGTGCGGAAAAAGCAGAATAGGAAACGGGTAAACATAACTTTGTCACAGCGCCTCGGATTTTTTATCCGTTTCCTATCCTTTTTTCCTATACCAAGGAAATTCATAAATGCTGCATCAGGCGCCAGACAGCTTACACAACCTCCCGGCGGGACGCCCCATCCACCTTTCCATCGTCTCCTACCCCGCCAGATAGTTCCGCATAATCTTCAATGCATTCTTCTCAAGCCTTGAAACCTGGGCCTGTGAAATCCCAATGATCTCCGACACCTCCATCTGGGTCTTCCCTTCAAAAAAACGTAGCGTAATAATCTCATGCTCCCTCTCATTGAGCTTCTTCATTGCCTCCGAAAGAGAAATATGCTCCACCCAGGTCTCCTCTTTATTTTTTTTATCCGACACCTGATCCATAACATACAAAGTGTCTCCGCCATCCGTATAAATAGGCTCATAAAGGCTCATGGGATTTTGGATGGCATCCAGGGCATAGACAATATCCTCCTTGGCGATTCCGATTTCTGCGGAAATCTCTTCTATGGTCGGCTCCTTCAAATTATTTCTGGTCATGGTCTCCTTTGCATAAATAGCCTTATAGGCAGTATCCTTTAAGCTCCTCGAAACCCTGATAGAATTGTTATCCCTGAGAAACCTCCTGATCTCCCCCACGATCATGGGAACGGCATAGGTACTAAACTTGACCCCAAGCTCCGAATTGAAGTTATCAATGGCTTTAATAAGCCCGACACAACCTATCTGAAACAAATCGTCCACATTTTCATTGCTGGAGGAAAATCTCTTAATCACACTTAACACCAGTCTCAGATTTCCTTCTATATAAGTCTCTCTGGCTTCCTTGTCCCCTTCCGATATACGTACAAACAAAGCTTCCTTTTCCGCGTTTTTCAGGAGAGGAAGCTTCGCCGTATTCACTCCGCATATTTCTACTTTTCCCTGTGCCATTTTCTTGTCCTCCTGGTAGAATTTTCATCTACTAAAAGGATGCACAGATTACAAAAATTTATACTGCGTGAATCGTAATTTATGACTTTATAAAATGAATTATTTTATCCGATCTGACTGCCCCTGAAAATATTTCTTAATTCCGCCGCAGCCTGTGAAACATCCTCCTTATGAATAACAGCGGAAACGACCGCAAGTCCGTCCACACCCATATTGCAAAACATCTCTGCATTCTCTTTTTTAATCCCTCCGATTACTACAATGGGAATTGTGACAGCCTGACGGATTTTCTTTAATTCATCCATAGATACCAGTCTTGCATCTTTTTTGGTTTCAGAAGGAAACATGGCTCCCACCCCCAAATAATCCGCGCCCTCTTTTTGCGCCCTTACCGCTTCACTTAAACAGGAAACCGATATGCCAAGCAACATCTCTTCCCCGATTATTTTTCTTGCCGCAGCTGCCGGAATATCGCCTTGCCCCAGATGCACTCCCGCCGCTTCTACTGATAATGCAATATCTACCCTGTTATTGATAATCAGCGGAACTTGGTATTGATCCGTTATTTTTTTAATTCCTTTTGCCAGAACATAAAAATCCAATGCCGATATATCGTTCTCCCGAAGCTGTACCATAGTGCATCCGCCTAAAACCGCCTTTTCAACCGCTTCCTCCAAAGTTTCCGTACTCATGCGCATACGGTTTGTAACCAGATAAAGGGAATAATCATATTTTATTGCCCTCATCCTTTTCATTTTTTCCTTCATCTGTTTCTCAACCTGCCTTTCTATTTGTTCTTTCATTTGTCCTCTCCGTGTTACCCTTCGTTCAATCCATGCCTGTACAAATCCCAAAAATGATGGGTGGGGCCATTTCCTTTCCCGATGCCAAGAGAATGCTCTATGGCTGTGGTAACGTATGCTTTTGCCGCTCCTACTGCGTCGGGCAGACTCATCTCCTTTGCCAGCTGTGACGCAATAGCCGAGGAAAAGGTGCAGCCTGTTCCATGGGTATTGGAGGTATTGATTCTGACCGATTCATAATCATAAAACTGTTTTCCGTCAAACAGAATATCCAGTGCATTCCCTGTGGCATGACCGCCTTTTATGACTACTGCTTTACACCCCATATGATAGATTTTTCGTGCCGCTTCCTTCGTTTCCTTTATGGATGTAATTTTCATCCCGGTTATTTTTTCAGCTTCCGGAATGTTGGGTGTACAGACATCCGAAACGGGAATCACAGCTTTTATCAATGTTTCAACCGCTTTCTTATCCATAAGCGGACAGCCGTTTTTTGCATACATTACAGGATCAACCACGACGTGCCGGGGCCGGTATTGTTGCATCTTTTTTGCAACGGCATCCATACACTCCACCGAAGACAGCATACCGATTTTGACTGCATCAGTCCCTATATCCTCAAAAACCGCGTCAATCTGCTTTTCAACCATATCCGGCCTAATATTTTGAATGTCCATAACCCGGCTTGTATTCTCGGCAACAACAGAGACTATGACGCTCATTCCAAAAACGCCATGGGCGGAAAATGTCTTTAAATCCGCCTGTATGCCCGCCCCACCGCTGCAGTCGGAACCCGCAATGCTCAAAACCTTCTTCATAAGAAACTTCCTCCTTTAAAAGTAACTTTCTCCTTCATAAGACCACCTTTAACAGCTTTCCTTTCTATCCGGTTCCCCATAAGCCATTTTCCAGAAATCCAGCTCCAATAAGCTGGCCTTTCTAAATACGTCGCCTAACTGTCGCTTTCTCTCTTCCGGCAGCCCGCCACATTTTTCCTCCCCAAACCGGCACCAGTCCCTGCACTTTTCATAATACAAATCTTCGGCATAGTCCCCTATAAAATCAGCATATCGGGAGGCAATCGTCCCCGGAATGACGGCTATCTTTCTAAATACATAGCTGTAACTGAGCATACATGGAAGGGCTGCCATCAAAATTTCCGGAATGTCCCCATGCCCGGCAATATTCAGCAAAAAATCTACGTACCTTTTGTTTTGTGGCAATGGTTCCATCATTTCTATATCATCATCCCTTAAGCCGAATCGTTTAAGCCAGGATAACCGTACCGCCGATTCAGCATCTGTCACAAAATTCAAAATTGAATAGTATACCTGAATATCCTTTAAACATGTAGAATGATAAATAGCGCTTCCGTAAATGCGGGCATAATTTTTCAGGTATATACTATCCTGTATGATGTAATTTTTAAATTTTTCAACAGGCAGAATCCCTTTTTGCATTTCACTCACAAAAGGCGTATTTGCACAAGCATCCCAAATCGGTATACTTTTCTTTAACACATCGCTCATAAATGACATTTCACATTCCTCCTACCGTAACACTTTAATCATAAAGCCTGTCTCTTTTTTGTTGCCTAAACCGTCTGCCTTCTTTAGAGTGCCTGTGCTCTATACCGCCAAACTAAAAAGAGCTTCCCGTAAAAAGAAGCTCTTTCAAACGCAAAACGGCGTAAGAAATTGCTTCCCTACGCCGGTATTAGCCGACAGGTCCAGAGGTCAGGTCTTAACCTTTTTCAACTTGTTCAGTTCCCTCGCAAACATGTACTTTATCCTATTCAATTATTCTCTAGCCATATGCCATTGCACATATGAAATTATAAGCATGGAAGAGAAAAAAGTCAAGACTTACATTTTATCTTGCTTCCATAGAAGAATAAATACTATCTACCAGTTCAACCAGCTCGCTCTCATCAGCTCCGCTCTTTATGGTAGTGCCGCCTATTCCATAAATCTTGGTTCCCCGGCAGATATAATAAATATACATCTCTGTTCCCGGTTCGGCATAATCTTTCACACGGGCCGTAAATACAAATCCCAGCTCCGTCATTCCCAGCATATGGGTCTCAACATTCACGCCTCCATACTGTTGGCTCAGTTGTTCCTCAAAAATATCGGCAAATATCTGCTGCTCTCCCTTCGTCAAGGTTCCCAATTCTGCACTGTCCCCCACAGCATCCATGACAATCGTGCATAACAGCTGGTTCTGCTCCACGCTGTTACCGTTTAAACCATAAAACGTTCCTCCGGGAAGCAAATTGCTGTACACCGTGTTCTTTACCCATCCTTCCGGCAGATAAATATAGAAATCCCCGAATGGTATGGTATTTCCGGTCATTCTTGCAAGCTCGTCCTCGCTGGGATTATATCCGTCGATTTTAGCTTGCAGAAATCCGTCTTCATAAGCAAAATCCGTTTCAAAATATTTTTCCAGCTCTTCAACAACCTCACCTGATTGTCCGGTTTCCAAAGACGAATCCACCCTGAGCACAACCTTAAAGGTTCTGCCATCCTCTAATTCCGTCAAATAATAATCCAGCCATTGTCCTACATAGCCTTTCTTTTCATCATCAAAAACCAGATAGGACACTTCCGCTTTTACAGCGCCATTCTCCAATGACTCTATATCGGAAATTTCCAAATCCGCATAATTTTTTCTGTAGTTGACGCTGTATTCGGAATCCAGCATATATTGAAGCTTCTGTTTTAACGTTTTATTGGCGTATTCCTCTGAAAGCAAAGGATTTAGGTTAAGAGTAGCCTCCACCCCTTCCTTTTTGCTGATAATGCAGGTTCCACCCACATAAGCATAATCATCTGTCGGCAGATAGAGAACAGACGACGCTTCTCCCTCCAGAGTATATGCGCTTAAATGACTGAATCCCTCATAACCGATGACATCAACGCCCAAAACCGGCTGTTCTGTCACTACATTGACTGTATCTTCCTTTTTCATCTGGCAGCCCCAGAGTGACAATACAGTCGATGCCAGAACAGCTGCCAATTTTAATTTTCTTTTCATCCTTTTCCCTCACAGAATTATATTAAACCGAAAATAACCCGATTCTCTTCTATTATCACTGAAACATTTGACATATGTCAATATCTTTCTAATCGAGTAGGAGGGGGTGGCTAACCCCCCGTCCTCTCACACCACCGCTCATGCGGTTATGCAAGCGGCGGTTCGATTGTTCAAAGATATGCCTATGCCCTGCAGCATGGGTTACTAAGGAGCGAATATTTTGTCACTCTGCAAAGCTTACCATACAGACCTCCCCAGTGAAGGTGCCTGATCTTTCCCTCCACCTATCTGCCACATTTACCCGGTATGCCTTCGAATAGTTATTGGGCTTCCTTCAGATTCCATCTCGTGATGGACAGCCTTGCCATTGGCTGTAGGTTTCCCACTATCAGAGTACTTTACGGACTTGCACCGATTAGATTACATCCATGCCGGGCAAACTAGAAAAAAAGTCTCTGACAGCCGTCAAAGACTTTTTTACTGTTTTATGCTCCTGATTAAGGTATATCCAATTCCTTAATAATACCCCTTCACTTTTCTCTTCCGTCCATTTTCTATACTTCCTTGCTCATCTCCCTCTTCAGCCTCTTCATAATTTTCTTTTCAAGTCTTGAAATATAAGACTGGGAAATTCCCAAAAGTCCCGCAACCTCTTTCTGGGTCATCTCTTCCCCGTCTTCTTTATCCAGTCCGAACCTAAGATTAATAATGGTCCTCTCCCGTTCCGACAATTTTCCGATAGCGGATTTTAAAACCTTCCGCTCCACCTCATTTTCAATGTCACGGTAAATGATGTCCTCGTCGGTTCCCAAAATATCCGATAGCAAAAGTTCGTTGCCGTCCCAATCCACATTTAAGGGCTCATCAATGGAAACCTCCAGCTTTGTTTTATTATTCCTTCTTAAATACATCAAAATCTCATTTTCAATACACCGGGAAGCGTAGGTTGCAAGCTTTATATTTTTCTCAGGATTATAGGTATTAATGGATTTGATCAGACCGATGGTTCCAATGGAGATCAAATCTTCTACCCCGATTCCCGTATTGTCGAATTTCTTTGCTATGTATACCACCAGCCGCAGATTATGCTCAATTAAAACGGCTTTCGCTTCATCCTCGCCTTCCGTTCCAAGCTCCCTTATCATTTCATTTTCCTGCTCATCCATCAGCGGCGGCGGAAGCACCTCCGTGCCTCCTATATAATGAATATCTCCCTGTTTGCTGAATAAAAGACTTCCTTCTCTTCTCAATATCCGGAATTGAAATTTTCCCGGCATAGATACCTTTAAAATCATGTTTTTCCTCCCTTTTCCTATAGCAAAAGTGGTGTCAGAATTACCTCGTAAGCGTCGTTACTATAGTTTTCTTCATATACAGCACATAAAACCTTTTCTCTGATTACTGCCTCATCCTCTCCGCTTTCCCTTTCTTTTAAAATTTCCAACCTCTCCATCCGGAATGCTTCCAGAATCCCCTTTTTTCTTCCGATACTGCCATAGGGAATGACTCTGTATCCCTTTTCCTCCCCTATGTCTTCTTTTAAAAGAAGTTTTTCAGCAAGGCTCTTTTGTATAATGATGACCGGCTCCTTACTGATAGGGTCCACAAGACCGTTTCCCGTGTCGATGAGTCCATATGTATCCGCCATGCGCCCCTTATGGTAAAGCCTGACTCTCAGGATACTGTTTTCTTCCTGAAAACGCTCTAACAGCAGGCGCTTCATTTTAATACAAAAAAGCCCCATAAATACCAAGGCGGCAGAGGACGTAAGCATCAGATAACCGCCTTTTGCTTCTTCTCCCCATAAGTCCAGAATGCCCGAAAGGCATAAGGACAAAACACTCTCGCACAGAAGAACCCCTACGAGCTTTTTGCGTGTCACAGGATAAAAAGCCGCTACGGCACTAAAAACTCCCAGTACCGCTCCTGCCAAAAGATTGGCGGGAAACTTCATAACCGGAAATCCCATAACAAGCATGGCGCAATAACAGGCGCTTCCCAATGCGGAAGCAGCCGCCATCCTGATAACCTTCCCCTTCATCCGAAACAGGAGATTGGTTATAGAAAGGATTCCCAGTTGATACAACAGGTTTATAAAAAATACCATATCCAGATAAATGGTCATTCTGCTCTCCCCCTGTTACAGGAACATTATAAGGAATATCCACCGCAGATTTTGTCAAATATAAGGAAGGAGCGGACAAAAATTATTGACAAAATGCGCGCAAAAAAACACCGCCTTGCAATTTCTTGCAAGGCGGTATTAAAAGGAAATACAATTTATTTATTTCTCTGCAAAAAGTCCGGAATCTTTAATGACTGGGATTCCACATTGCTCCTGATTGTCTCAGGTTTCTGGATTCCGTTTACAGGCTTAATAGGGGTAACGGAAGGAATGGGGCCTGTCCCCGTGGCTGCCGTATTTACATTTACACCGGCGGGAGTCTTAACAGCCGGCTTGGTTCTTGCTGTCCCTCCCGTGGAAGTATGTAAAAAGCTTCCTCCCATTTTGCTCATAACACTTGCTCCCACACTGGATGCCTGCTCAATACCGGTAGCAATAACCGTAACGCTGCAGGAATCCGTCATGGTCTCATCGTACATAGCGCCAAAGATAATATTGACATTTTCGCCTACCATATCCTGAACATAGCTTACCGCATCGGAAGCATCCGCCAAAGCAATATCTCCGGATACATTGATGATCACATCCGTAGCGCCTGTAATGGTGGTCTCCAAAAGGGGAGAGCCTACAGCCATCTTGACCGCTTCATTGGCCTTCTCGTCGCCTTTTCCGAATCCGATGCCGATATGGGCAATACCTTTATCCTTCATAACAGTCTGCACATCCGCAAAATCCAAGTTGATAACTGCGGGAACATTGATCAAATCCGTAATACCCTGTACTGCCTGCTGCAATACCTCGTCAGCCTTTTTCAGGGCATCGGGAAGGGTTGTCCTCCTGTCTACAATTTCTAAGAGCTTATCATTGGGAATTACAATCAAGGTGTCTACATTGTCCCTTAATTTGTCAATTCCGCCTATCGCATTTTCCATTCTGGTACGGGCTTCAAACTTAAAAGGCTTCGTAACAACGCCTACCGTCAGAATCCCCATTTCCTTAGCAATCTTCGCAACAATAGGAGCTGCACCGGTTCCTGTACCGCCTCCCATGCCGCAGGTAACAAATACCATATCAGAACCTTTTAATGAGCTTGTAATCTCTTCTATACTCTCTTCCGCAGCCTTTTCTCCTATTTCCGGTCTGGCTCCGGCTCCAAGACCTTTGGTCAGTTTTTCGCCAATCTGTAATAACTTAGGTGCCTTACAAAGCTGCAAAGCCTGCTTGTCCGTATTGACACCGATAAATCCAACACCGCCTATATTTTCTTCAATCATTCTATTTACAGCATTATTTCCTGCACCGCCGACACCCACAACGATAATCTTTGCTGCAGTTTCTGCATCATTTGACTTAATTTCCAGCAAGGGTAGTCCTCCTTCACAAATCCTCTAAAATTCCATATACTTTATCATATAATTATTTACGAAAATTATCAACCTATTTTTTCAATTTCTTGTAGATTTCTGTTAATGAAATACAATATCTTTTAATCAGGTTCAAATGTCAGGGTTTTGGTATTTTCATTCAGTTCCGACATATCCAGCTGACCTTTTTTTCCTTCGATGGAAGGAACAATGGCGCTTAGCTGCATGATTTTCTCATCTATTCTATTGCCGTTTCCAAGCCTTACCCTGGCTTGTCCGAAATACAGGGTCACATTCATATTCAGATCAAAATAAATTTTATCGGCAGCTATTTCATATTTTTCCAAAAGCTGGGTTAAATTCATGATTTCTTTAAAAATATCTTCATTTTCCACCGGAAGCTTTTTATAAAGCTGCACAGAGCCAAAATTTAAACCGGTAATCTCAGGAACGCCGTCGGTAGCCTCTGAGGCGCTCTCCACTACGATTCCTTCCCTGTCAAAATACATATAATCTCCCAGATAGGTCACACAGCCCGCTAAGGTTTTTTCATAAACCATAATCCTGATACTGTCAGCTCCAAGCACTTCCACATCCATGGATTCTATAAAAGGAATATCGTCTATGGATTTACTGCGGTATTTTAAATCCAGCAGCAGGGAGTTGTCCATAAAGCTGTCCTTTAATATCATGGCCTTAATTTCATCCTCCGTATAATGGTGGTTACCTATAACCTCCACTTCCGTAACCCGGAAATGAACCAAAACAAATGCCAGGGCAGCTGCCGTCAAAATAAAGAGCGCTGCCGCTGACATCAGAATTCTTCGTTTAAATGTAAATCTCTTGTACTTATTTTTCATTCTTTTCACCAGAAAGCCCTAAACATAACGAATGTTTGCCCCCAGAGCCCTTAAATCCCTGCCGATGTCTTCATATCCCCGGTCTATAAAGTGCTTATTCTCCACAAGAGTGGTTCCCGATGCTGCCAGACCGGCCAGCACAAGGGCCGCGCCGCCCCTTAACTCCATGGCTTCTACCGTACATCCTTTCAAGGAATCCACACCGCATATCATAGCGCGATTGCCGGAAATATGAATATCCGCGCCCATTTTTGACAATTCAGATACGATCTTAAATCTGTTTTCAAATATGTTTTCTTCAATAATCGTACAGCCTTCCGCTATGGCAAAAGCCGCCATAAACGCAGATTGCAGGTCCGTGGGGAATCCCGGATAGACGGAGGTTTTAAGACCCGCAACGGATTTATTTGCATGCTCTCCGTTAATACATACCCATCCTCCGGCAATCACAATATCCGCACCCATAAGCTGCAGTACCTTGAACAGCTCCTGCATCTGTTCCACCGGAGCCTCATTGAGCACAACAATGCCCTTGGTCATGACTCCCGCCAAAAGATAGGTGCCCGCCACAATCCGGTCAGGCATAATACGATAACATATCTCCTGTAATTTTTTTACGCCGGTAACCTGTATCCTGCTTTCCCCGGCTCCCTCTATCTTTGCTCCCGCTTTGTTTAAAAAGGTACATAACTCCACAATTTCCGGTTCTCTTGCGCATCCCTCGATTTCCGTAACCCCTTCCGCCAATATGGCAGTCAAGATCACATTTTCCGTAGCTCCCACGCTTGGAAAGGACAGCTTTACCTTTCCGCCGTGAAGATTCTTGACATAGGCCGAAACCTCACAATCGGAATCTGCAAACTTTACCCCCATCTGGGATAAGGCGTCCATATGCATATCAATGGGTCTTTCTCCGATCACACATCCTCCGGGATAAGAAGTTTTAACCTCTCCCGTCCTACCCAGCATAGCTCCCAAAAGCATAATGGAGGATCGCATAACGCCCGTATGCTCTTTTGGAAAGTCCGTCCGCAAAATATGGGAAGCATCAATTTCAATACTCCTGTTATTGATTGTAATCTTACATCCCGCATACTCCAACAGCTTTATCATATGGTCCACATCCGTAATCCGGGGGCAATTTTCAAGTACCGTTTTCCCCTTTACGAGAACGGATGCAGCTAAGAGGGGCAGCGTCCCGTTTTTGGAGCCCTGTATTCTCACTTCTCCGCACAGGGTGTTCCCTCCGCATATACTGATCGCATCCATATCCACCATCCATTCGTGAATATCATCTATTTTAGTATATGCGAAAAGACTGTCCCATGTAACCTTACATAGCGTCCCTGAGCCTGATTTGCCTGGAAACATTCAGCACCAGCCCTATTTCCGCCATCAAAAACATTTCCGATGTGCCTCCGTAGCTGATAAAAGGAAGGGAAATTCCGGTATTGGGCATAGTGTTGGTAACAACGGCGATATTTAAAATGACCTGAATGGCAAAATGGGCCATAACCCCCACCACCAGCATAGCGCCGAATAAATCCTTCGCGTTATTTGCAATGACCATACATCTCCAGATCAGAAGAACAAACAAAAGGATAACCGCCAAAGCGCCGAATAACCCCAGCTCCTCACAAATTATGGAGAAAATCATATCGTTCTGGGCCTCGGGAAGAAATCCCAGCTTCTGCATACTGGCCCCTAATCCCTTTCCGAAAATCCCTCCGGAACCAATGGCATATAATGCCTGTAATGTTTGAAAGCCTTTATCCGACGGATCGGACTCCGGATCTAACCAGGTCTCAATTCTTTTTAGGCGAAAGCTGTCTCCCTCCCAATGAGTGGCTACATAAATAACAATTGCCACCAGCGCAATTACCAAAAGGGCTGCGATAATATATTTGGAATAATCAGAATCAGCAACAAAAAGCATAACAACGGCAATTCCAGCCACAATGATCGCCGAGCTTAAATTACTGGTAATCTTCCACAGCATCAGGGCAAAAATAACCGGAACCAGCAATATGGCAGCCATTCCTTTAATAGTGGTTATGTATTTTTTATTTACCTTATTAATAAGCACAGCACAGAACAGAATGATCTCTATCTTCACAACCTCTGCCGGCTGCAGGGACAAAGGACCGATTCCGATCCATCGTCTGGCTCCGTTGGCTTCAATACCTAAAGGCGTTAAAACCAGAATAACCAAAACAAAAGAAATTAAGAGTCCGGGAAATGCGAACCTTTCCCAGATATGGTAATCGATCAAAATAGTTGCCGCCATGACAAATACGCCTAAAACAGTGGCAAACAACTGTCTGCGCAGATAAAATGCGGAATCCCCGTTATGGTCGGATGCCGCATCATAGGTACTGGAGGAATACATCATAACCAGCCCGAAAATAATCAGGAATATAACCACAAACAGCAAGGTATAATCAAAGAAATTCTGATTTTTAATTTTTTTCTTTTTTCCGGATGCCATGAACCTCTCCTTCTCATCCATATTAAAAGTCAACATCCTGCCTTAAGCAGAGGACATATGACCCTTGCGGCATTGGTCAATTACGCAAAAGTCATCAAAGCGCCAGAAAGCCGATCAGGCATAAAATAGCGGTCACAACGGAAAATATGTTTACAACCTTTGTTTCCTTCCAGCCGCACAGTTCAAAATGATGATGTATCGGCGCCATCTTAAAAATTCTCTTTCCGCCTGTCAGCTTAAAGTAGGATACCTGAAGCATAACGCTTGCCACTTCCGCCACATAGATAAAGCCTACGATTACGAGAAACAGCTGAAGCTGCATCATGTATGCACATGCCGCCACAAACCCCCCTAATGCCAGAGAGCCGGTATCTCCCATAAAAACGCTGGCGGGATAGCCGTTAAAAAGCAGAAATCCCATTAGGGCTCCTACTGCCGCACAGGTAATCGGAGTAATAGGCGCATTTAAGCCGATGGCGCATACCGTAAAAAACGTGGCTACCAGTATGGTTACGCTAGTGGCAAGCCCATCCAGGCCGTCCGTAAAATTGGTCCCGTTAACCGTTCCCAGCACTACAATAAAAATTAAAGGAATATTAAAGATTCCAAAATCCACATACTGTCCCGACATAAAGGGAATCCTCCATGCCATACCCACATTGGTATATTGATGAAGGTAAAAAGCAAAGACCGCAGTAACAATAATCTGCAGACCGAATTTCTGCCACGCCCGAAGTCCCATGGAACGTTTCAGCACTACCTTGATATAATCATCCAGAAAACCGATCAGCCCGAACCCCAGAGTTAAAAATAAAATAGGCAGAATGTCCGGATATTTTCTCATATAAACCAGGGATGTAACCGTCATTGCCGTCAGGATCAAGAGCCCTCCCATAGTAGGGGTCCCACTCTTTTTCAGATGGCTCTGGGGTCCTTCGTCCCTGACAGTCTGCCCTACCTTTAATCGGCGTAAAAAGGGGATCAATACAGGTCCCAGTATAACGCTTATGGCAAACGATATTAATGTTGGTAAAACAATCTCCTGATACATTTTTCTCATTTCCTTTCCGTTTATCCACTGTTAATTATACTGGATTCCCTCCAAATAGGGAAGAATATTTTCATACAGTTTTTTTACAACAGGCGCCGCAATCTGACCCCCATAATAAACGCCCTTGGGATTATTAATGATTGCAACGGCGATAACCTGTGGATTATCCGCCGGCTCAAAGCCGATAAAGGATGCAATATACTTTCCGCTGCCCCTTGGAAGGGTCTGGCTGGTAGCGGTTTTCCCTCCAATGGAATAGCCTTCGATATAGGCCTTCTGCCCTCCGCCCTCGGAAACAACCTTTTCCAGCATAAACCGAAGAAGCTCTGATGTTTCCTCCGACACGATCCCTTCCTTTACCTCATAGTTAAACTTTCTGATATTGCCCGTGGAAGGGTCTTCCAGGGAAAGAGCGAAATGAGGCGTTACCCTTTTCCCACCGTTTACCAAAGAACTTATGGTGGTTACAAGCTGAATGGGCGTGATCTGGAAGGACTGCCCAAAGGAAACCGTGGCTAACTCTACCAGTCCCATATTTTCCTTTTTGTGCATGATGGTTGCCGCTTCTCCCGGCAAATCGATTCCTGTTTTATTTAGTAACCCAAACTGCTTAAAATATTCATAGTATCTGTCAATTCCCACCCTAAGTCCCACATTGACAAAAACCGGGTTACAGGAATTCATGGTTGCGGTCAAAAAGGTTTCCGACCCGTGTCCCTGGGTTTTGTGGCAGCGGATTTTCCTGTCCTCCACGATACAGTAGCCCGGGCAGGAAAACTGATCCTCTATGGTTACCGCCTTTGACTCCAGCCCTGCCGCCGCAGTTATGACCTTAAAAGTGGAGCCCGGTTCGTAGGTATCGTTAATGCAGCCGTTGCGCCACATTCCGTTTGCCGCTTCCGTAGTGTTGCCCGATACCTGGGCAAGCACCTCCGGCGTTTTTTCCCCGTAAACGCTTTGCAGGTCAAAGGGATTGTTCAAATCATATTCCGGCACGTTAACCATGGCAAGAATCTCGCCGTTTTGAGGATTCATGACAATAATGGAAACGCTGTCCGCCTCCTTGGCTTCCATGGCCTGAAGGGCAAGCTGGGTGGCATAGCTTTGGATATTCATATCCAGACTTATGGTCAGGTCATTTCCCGCTATGGGCTCTATTCTGCCTTCTCCCGCCGTATCTATCTCAACGCCCTTGGCATCGGTCACTGTAAGAATCATACCGTCGATTCCCTTCAGATAGTCCTCATATCTTACTTCCAGACCTACAATGCCCTGATTATCCCCTCCGGTAAACCCCAAGACCTTGCTTGCCAGAGTCGAATAGGGGTAAAAACGCTTATAATCCTCATCTACCTTTACTCCCGCCAGATTACATTCTCTGATCTCATCTCCGATGGATTTGTCCACATTACTCTTAATTCGTTCAATGGACGAGACCTTTTCCACCCTTTTCCGGACGCTCTCCTCATCCATTTCCAGCTTTTCGCTTAATAGACTGATAACCGTCTCCGGATCCTCAATCTGGGAATGAATGACTGAAATGGTACAGACCGTCCGGTTGTCCGCCAGAACCACTCCGTTCCTGTCTAAAATCCTGCCTCTTGCGGCCTTGATGCTCCGTTCCCTTTCGTGAAGCTCCAAAGCCTTCTGGGTATAATATTCGGAACAGGGAACCATCAGATAAAAAATTCTCCCGCACAGCCCCAGCATAACAAGCACTACTACAAAAAATACAAATACGATTTTTCTTTTATGATAGATCTGATACCCTTTCAAAGACTTCCTCTAAGCTTTTCTTTTAATACTAATTTATTAAGCTTTTACAGAGGTTATTCCTATACAATTTTCCTGTTGGCTTCATAGACTGCCTACCATACTTTTTTCTTATGCTGTTTTACCTTTTTCCGTTCCCATACCCAGTACGTTTGGCAATTTACTGCCTCAAAGAGCCCTCTCCCATAACAGGATTCGCATTTTCATCCACCATAGCGCCAATGCCGTCCAGACAGGAAGCTGTAGGATCCACAGGCTCATAGGTATCGGGATATAACCATTGCCCTGTATTGGGGTCCTTTACATATCCCGTCTCCGGGTCCGTCTCCAAAGGAGGCGCTTCGTTTTCGCCGCCCTCCTCAGGCTCCTCTCCTTCGCCGCCTTCTCCTTCTTCTCCTTCCTCATCCTCCGGCGTCTCCCCTACTTTTCCGGGAATGATTCCTAAATCTATCAAATGCTGTTCATCCTCCTCGGAAATTTCCTCCGTGCGGAAAATCTGAAGATAAGGAAGTATTTCCGTAAAAATGTTTTTTGCGATTTCCTGGGCAAAGCTAGAATACGGCTGATCCTGCACATTGGGCCTGTCGATAACCACATAAACCACCACCTGGGGATCGTCTATGGGAGCAAAGCCGATAAAAGAAACCACATAATTACCGGTTTTACGGGGATACATCTCCGCCGTGCCGGTTTTTCCGCCAATGAGATATCCCGCCGGAACCGCATGATTTCCCGTACCTATGGAACATACGTTGGCAAGATAGCCTCTCATGGTTTGTGATGTACTTTCGGAAATGGTCTGTTTCAAAACGCGCCCGTCAATTTTTTCGACGGTACTCCCGTCCGGATTTCGGATTTCCTTTACCATATGAGGCTGATAATAATATCCTCCGTTTATAACCGAACAAAAGGCTGCCGCCATCTGAATCATGGTTGCATTATACCCCTGTCCGAAGGTAGAAATGGCAAGGTCAGACGCCACCATGTTTGCCGGATCGTAAACCAGGGTATCTGTTCTGGCTTCGCCCGCCAGATCAATATTCGTTTTTAATCCCATATTAAAATTGGAAATATACTCCATGAAAAGATCGGCTCCCATTGACTGCCCGATCTGCATCAGGGCAACATTACAGGACTGCTCCAAAGCGCCGGAAACAGAAAGCATATCATGTCCGATCCTCCTGTTACATTTAATCTTATGACCGCTTACCTCATAAACACCGCTGCAATAATATTGCTCCGTACCGTTTATACACCCGCTGTCAAGAGCCGCTGCAATCGTTAATGACTTTGCCGTAGAGCCCAGCTCAAAGGTATCGGAAATACAAAAATTTCTCCACAACTCGTTCAAGGCTTCATAATAGGCATCATTATCCATTGCCCCGATTTCTTCGCTGGTATACAGTCCGTTCCCGCTTAAAGAACGGGGGTTGTTTAAATCAAACGCCGGATAGCCTGCCATTGCCAGTATTTCGCCGTTTCTGGGATCCATAACAATAACTCCCGTATTGTAGCTTCCCAGCTCTCCCGCCCGGTAGGCATTTTCTCCTTCGTGCTCATGATTCCACTGGGCTATATATTTTTCCACAATCCCCTGAATATTGGCGTCAATCGTAGAAACAATGATTTTACCGTCCTTTGCGGCTTTCGTGGTTCTTTCCAGATTAGAGCCCTCTGCCAGATAACCGTATTCCCTTCCGTTTGTTCCGTTTAAAATATCGTTGTAATACTCTTCCAGTCCGAAGGCTCCCACATTATCCGCCGTGGTAAAGCCGATTGCATCACAGGCAAGGCTTCCATAAGGATATACCCTTCTATACTCCTCTTCAAACCATACGCCCTTGATATTGGGATATTCCTTTTTGTTATTCTGCATTTCCTGGAAAGGTGCGATTTCTTCATAGGACAACTGCTTTAAGACCACATAATACTGACTGGAGGGATGGTCCACAATATATTTGCGCATTTCTTCAATATCCACATGGAAACATGCGTCTAATGCCGCCAGCGTAGGCTCTAAGGCATCCTTTGACTGTAAAATCATTTTGGAATCCACAACCAGATTATATACCTTTTCGCTGTATGCCAGCTTACTGCCCTGGGCGTCCAGAATATCTCCTCTCTTATAAGGAAGCGTCTTGCTGTCATAGGTCTGCTGGGACAAAATCTGCTTCTTGTAATTCTCCCCGTTTTCTTTATTGATCATAATAAGCCGGACACTTAATGTCACAAAAGCCAGCAGTACTGCCATAAACAATACTACCAGCTTTTTCTGCATTTTTAAGGAAAACCTCTTTCCCTTTTTTTCATTTTCCGTATCTATTTTCCGGGAATGTACCGGACGTACTTTACTGCTTCTCACTTCAACCACTCCTGCTTATGGCATTTCCTGATGCTGCCTTACGTAATCATCGCCTTGGGTCTCTACTTCTACAATCTGACCTTCCTCAGCATATCTCATACCAAGCTGGTTGATTGCCACATCCTTTATGTATTCCAAATCAACAGAAGAAATAATTCTGCTGTATTCTTCGTCATTTTCCATTCTCATGGAATTCAAAGTACTTTCCTTTTTTGCGATTGCTTCCAGCATTGCGGTATTTTCTGCCTGGAGTCTGATATAACCGATTAAGATTACCGATGCTGCGCATAATCCCGCTGCCAGGAAAAGCACATAGCCGATATTCATATGTACGGCTTTTTCCCTGTTTCTACGAACCGCAGCACTGGTTCTTTTAAGAGGAGCTTCTTTAATCTCCCTTCTTACGTCTATTTTTCTGACAGTGGAACCGTCAATATAATATTCCCCGTATCCGCCGCTTCTGCCATAGCTTTTGCGCATATTTCCGCCTTTGTTCTGCGTGCGGCCTGCTTTTTCATAATATTTTCCCATACTTTATTCCCCATATACTTTCTGAAAACTCACTTATACCCTCTCAAATATTCTCAGCTTTGCACTTTTGGAACGGCTGTTTTCCTCCCGCTCTTCATCCGTCGGCGTTACCGGTTTTCTGGTAATAACCTTCCCCAGAGACTGCTTACCACACATACACACGGGAAACTCCGGCGGGCAGGTGCATGGATTCTCCTGCCTTTTAAATGCAGATTTTACAATGCGGTCTTCCAAAGAGTGAAAAGTAATGATGCATATTCTTCCTCCCGAATTTAAAAACGCAATCATCTCCTCTAAAGAATTTTTCAATACTTCCAATTCTCTGTTACATTCAATTCTTATGGCCTGAAAGGCCCGTTTGGAAGGATGTCCTCCCTTTTCCCGCATTCTAGCGGGTATTGCTCCTTTGATAATTTCATTCAGCTGAAAAGTGCTTTCGATTTCTTCCTTTTCCCTTGCAGCCACAATATGCTTAGCTATATTGTTGGCAAATTTGTCTTCTCCGTAATCCCTGATAATCCTTGCAAGATCCTTCTGGGAATAACCGTTTACGATTTCCTTTGCGCTTAAGGCCTGTCTTGTATCCATCCTCATATCCAGAGCGGTATCGTACTTGTAGGAAAATCCCCGCTCCACCGTATCCAGCTGGTAGGAGGATACTCCCAAATCCAGAACAATCCCGTCTACACCACAAATCCCTTGTTCCTTCAATCGGGAAACCGCATTCTCGTAATTGTCGCGGATCAGGGTAATTTTCCCCATATGATCGCCAAGCCTCTCTGTGGCCGCTTCTATAGCAGCCTCGTCCTGGTCGATGCCAAAAAACCGTCCTTTTCCCTCAAGCCTTTTTACGACCTCCAATGCATGTCCGCCGCCGCCTAAGGTTCCATCCACATAAATGCCTTCCGGTTTTATACGCAGTCCTTCAATTGTTTCATTCAATAAAACCGATTTATGTGAAAACTTCATGAACGCTCCGTTCTTTTAAAAGGATATTCCAAAGGCCGCCAATTCCTCAGCAATATCATTAATATCGTCATAAGCGGAAATTTCATCCCATCTGCTCTTGTCCCAGATTTCAACATGGCCTCCAACGCCTGCAAACACCACATCCTTTTCCAAAGAAGCATGCTCCCTTAAAACGGCGGGCAGAAGAATTCTCCCCTGCTTGTCCACATCCACCTCCTGGGCGCCGGAAATAAAAAAACGCTTAATCTTACGGACATTGGCTTCCAGATCGGATTTTTCGTTCAGCTTGTCTATAAAAGAGTCGAATTCATATCTTTCAAATACAAATAGACATCCTTCCAGCCCTTTTGTTACAACAAACTCATTACCCAGCGTATCGCGAAACTTGGAAGGAATGATCAGTCTGCCCTTGGCATCAATTGTATGGTTATACTCGCCCATGAACATACTTTCATCACCTGCCCAACCACCCGGATACACTGCCGGAACCAATCTTCCACTTTTTAGGGATTACGTGGCACTTTCTACCACTTTCCACCACTTACGTTCTATAATAGCTTAGAATTTTGGTTTTGACAAGGAATATTTTTTGCGAAAAAAGCGCGAAAAAAAGACTTTGCAAGACGTTTGCAAAGCCATTTTTTATATTTCTTACCATATATGGTATTTTTGTATTTATTTCAGAACAATATGTGGGAAAGTCCTCAGAACATATTTTTTAAAATTTTTTTCATTACTTTTCTGTCATTGAAGCTTCTTTTGATTCTTCCTCCACTTTCCTCCCCACAGACTCCAAAAACGAGGGAAGCTTGATTCTTCCCCGTAAGCCTAAATGTATCACAACCGCAAAGCTTACCGACAGGACAAAAAGAACGCCTCCTAAAAGCTGGGATACGGCAATGTTCGTATGTCCGATTTTCAGCCGGTCCGTACGGATTCCCTCCACAAAAAAGCGGATAATGCCATATCCTCCCAAATACCAGAGAATCATTTCCCCGTCGAATTTCTTATGCTTTCTGTATGCCCACATAATAAGCAGCAAGCCCAGATTGAGCGCCCCTTCATAGAGAAAGGTGGGATGAACCTGAATATAGTTGGTCCCCTGAACAATGTTGGAAGCAATTTGAGGCGAAATATCCGCCGCCCTTACCGCTTCAATAGGAAGCCGCATAGCAAAGAGTCCGTCGGAATAGCCGCCGAAAACCTCTCTGTTCATGAAGTTTCCCCAACGTCCGATAATCTGTCCCACCAAAAGTCCGAACACGCCTGCATCAGCCATTTGAAAAAACGACTGTTTTTTCATTCGGGAAAATACATACAATGTGAGAAAACCTCCAATAACCGCACCGTAAATGGCCAGACCGCCATTTCTTAAATGAAAAATCTCCAGCAGGTTGTTCTTGTATACATCCCAGGAAAAAATCACATAATAAATTCTGGCGCCCAAAACCGAAAATATAATCGCCCAAATGCTGAAATCCCACCACAGATCATCAGGCTGTCCCATCCTTTTTCCTTCCTTAGACGCCAGCAAAAAGCCTAAAAACACGCCTATAGCAATGATAATCCCGTAAAATGCGATTTCGAAGCCGAAAATCGAAATGCTTTTAGGCACGTTGGATAAATAAATATGAAGGTTTGGAAAGGCAATATCCATATTACCCATAACATCTGTCATTTATTTTTTGCTCCTTTTAAAAAACTACACATTGAATCGGAAGAGAATCACATCGCCGTCCTGAACCACGTATTCCTTTCCTTCCATTCCCACAAGCCCTTTCTCTCTTGCCGCCGCAAGGGAGCCAAGTTCTAACAAATCCTTATAATTCACAACCTCTGCTTTGATAAAGCCTCTTTCAAAGTCGGAATGTATCTTCCCTGCGGCCTGCGGCGCCTTGGTTCCCACCTTAATGGTCCACGCCCTTGTTTCATCCTCTCCCGCAGTCAGATAGCTGATAAGTCCCAGAAGCTTATAGGACGCCTTGATCAGCTTTTCCAGTCCTGATTCCTCAAGTCCCAAATCCTCTAAGAACATAGCCTTTTCATCATCATCCAGTTCAGCAATTTCCTGTTCGATCTGGGCACAGATCACAAACACCTCGCTGCCGCACTTTTTCGCAAATTCACGGACCTTACCAACCTGTTGGTTGGATACCCCGTCATCAGCCAGGTCATCTTCTCCTACATTGGCAGCAAAAATAACCGGCTTGGCAGTTAAAAGATTATATTCCGCAAACCATGCCTCTTCATCCTCGTCCTCCGTTTCAAAGGTAATGGCAAGTTCCCCGTTTTCCAGATAGGCCTTAACCCTTTCCAATAGTTTTAACTCCTTTGCAAGGTTTTTATCCATCCTGGCTCCCTTTGCCGTCTTTGCAATCCTTCTTTCCAGAATCTCGATGTCGGAAAAGATCAATTCCAGATTGATGGTTTCAATATCCCTTAAAGGGTCCACGCTCCCATCCACATGCACCACATTGTCGTCTTCAAAGCAGCGCACCACATGGACGATTGCATCCACCTCCCTGATATTGCTTAAAAACTGGTTTCCCAAGCCTTCCCCTTTGGAAGCGCCTTTCACAAGCCCCGCTATATCCACAAATTCAATGACCGCATTGGTAACCTTTTTGGAATGATACATATCTCCCAAAAGCTTCAGCCTTTCGTCGGGCACCGGCACGATTCCCACATTAGGGTCGATAGTGCAGAATGGGTAGTTTGCCGATTCTGCCCCCGCCTTTGTTAAAGAATTAAATAAGGTGCTTTTCCCTACATTGGGAAGGCCTACAATTCCAAGTTTCATTTCTATCTATATCCTCCTTAAAAACCTTGATTTTATGCATTTTCCAAAATCAATAAACAACGGATGCCACGCTTTGCAAGACATCCTGATATTAAGAAAAAGAGTCTAACACAGGATAATATTATATCATGTCATACTCCCTTTCTTCAACTGTATTTTGAAACAATTAGCACATAATTAAAGTTTAAAAGTAAATTGCGGAAGCTTATCAAATTTCCATTACGTTTTTTATGATTATAAACTATCTCCGCATTTTTCTTATCCTACAGAAAAGGCAGGGACTCAAATAGTCCCTGCCGCCCTGTTTCGTCCATCAGACGAGCCGGGAAACAAGCTCTTTCTATGTTTCCTCCGTCATACCCCTCTCCCGGTCTGTAAAATACAGGAGCAGCCAGATAAAGCCCGCCATCATGGCAAGTGTGACATATATTTTTATCGGGGCAGCGTCCCCGGTCTTAGGCTCGTTGTCCTTAGAAGATTCGGGTTTTGTATCATTTAAGTTAGAATTGTTTTGGCCGCTGTAATTGTTACCGCTGTTATTCCCGTTTCCATTGTTACCACTGCCGCCGTTGTCATTCCCGCTTCCATTGTTATCACTGCCGCCGTTGTCATTCCCGCCGCCATTGTTATCACTGCCGCCATTGTCATTCCCGCCGCCATTGTTATCATCATTTCCATTGTTCCCCCCGCCGCTGCCATCGTTTGCCGTATCTTTATAAACGATTGCATAAACAGAGAAATGGTCTGTCTCTATAGTAATGGTATCGGCGCTACCATCCAGATCAGTCAAAAGCTCCGCCCTGCCGTCATGCAGCCGGATGACGGCAAATGTCCTTGTCCTATTGCTATCGTCATTTCTTAAGGCTTCCGGCACGGTAATGACGATCCTTATCTTTTTCGCCGTCTCATGTATATTCGTGCGGTCTGCCCCTGCCAGCTTATACAGGTCGATATTTAAATACAATCCCTCGGTAAAACCGTTCAATGCCTGCCGTACAGCCGCCCGATCCAAAACGCTCACGGTATTTCCCGCATCCTGTACCTCAAGGACAATCTTAACATTGGTTCCGTTCCACATCTGCTGCTTTTCTTCATCCGTCAGGAGCATATCCTTCAATTCCTCTGACGGAGTGGAAATATTGGTTTTCGGAGCATTCGCTCCCAGTTTGATCTCCGGAGTAACGGTTCCGATTCCCGGCTCTGTTCCCGTTGCCGGAATGGTCTCTGTCTGCCTGTAACCGCACGTCTGACATTCCCTGTGCTTTGTTCCCGCTTCAGTTGCCGTCGCCTCTCTGTCTGTTATCCAATTTCCCAAATCATGATTTTCTCTTCCAATTTCTTCGCCGCAGGAGCAGACTTTCCAATGCTGCGTATCATCATGCTGCCATTCCCCATAATCGTGACTATGCTCTTCCCTGATATGAGTTTCATATTTCATCCAGCTATAGCTAGCCTTATAAGCCTCTGCTGTACCTGCCGGAACCAAAATTCCCAAAATACCTTCTGCCACACATGGACAATTGTCAAAAACATCCGAATAAGTCTCGTATAATACAGGCGGCGTTTTACTCTGCATTGTCACACTTGACAACTGGGTACAATCACTAAATGCACCATAGTCTATGGAAGACACATTTTTCGGAATGGTTATTTCCGTTAAACTGGAGCACCGAAGAAATGCATAGCCGCCAATGCTTATAACGCTGTCCGGCATCTTAACTGACTGCAGCCTTTCACAATCTTGAAATGCAGATTTCCCAATCATCTCCACATTGGATAATATCTCAACACTTTCTAAATTAACACATCTATTAAATGCACTGTCTCCAATGCTTGTGACATTGTATTGGATTGTTACCTGCGTAAGATTGTCACAACTACCAAATGCCCAGTTACCGATGTTGGTTACACCTTCTTGAAGCACTATAGCTGTTACCTGTTGCCTATATAATCCTCTATTTTTCAACCAGTCCTCCATCCCGTCATCCGAACCGATCGTCAGTTTACCGTCTGCGTCAAGCGTCCAGTCATCTCCGGAGACGATATTGTCCGCCTGTGGCACAAATTCCGTCTCTTCCTCCGTCAGCTCCACATCGTTCCCGCTGACATTCTCCGCAACACTTCCCTCCTGTGTCAGCACGCTTGCAGACACGGTGTTTGACACCATGCCCACGGTCAGCACCGCCGCAAACATTACCGCCATCATCCTCTGTAATAAACCCCTTCGCTTTTTCATAACAATTTCAACCTCCATCTGCTGTATTTTTACTGAATCCCTATATTTATCCATGCCGCTTTCCGCCCGAAAAGACGGCACCATGAATATCCCCGTCAGGCCGTCAGGATAAAAGTCTTTTTCTTTATATATACTATAGCATACATTTTTTGACCTGTTCACGTTAATCCTATCATATCATATCCTAAGAAGTATTGTATTACAAATCATACCTATAAATATGCAATCTGTACCTTTTTCCTAATTATATCTGAAAGTTTAATTCAAATAGTCCTTCATACACATCAAAATCTCTTAACTATAGTTAAAGACTTTCTGAAATTCTAAAAGTGATTCTCTTTTCTTCAGCCGACGCTTATGAATTTAAACAATTTGTAAACATCTTTGGTTTATTTTGTTATATGCATGAACACACAAAAATCAATCTTTTTTCAATTTTTAATAATTCTTTTAAATCTAAAAGTTAGTGTATAATTTTTATTGGCAATAAGAACGGATATACAATTATGTAAACCAAAAGGAAGCAGAGATGAAAATCCCTGCTTCCCAATCACACAGTTTTTCTTTATGATGTTAATTGCGACATGAAATCAAAGGAGACTGTATGATGATTTCCAAACTTTTTGATATGTACTGCTCAAACTGTCCGCTTCTTTCCCGAATCCGTCAATTTTCTTTTTCCCTCTATGATAAAAGAATACCGCCTTGCATCCATACAAGACGGTATCTTAAAAACCCAAAAGGCGCATGATATTGATTTTTCAAAGTTCCCTACGCCAAATGATGTGAGAGGTTTAGTATTTATGCCCAATCGACCGGCATCAGATATACTGCCACTCTGAGCAGGTTTTCTTTCCTATGCTGTGATAATATACCAGCAGAACAAAGATTAACGCAAGCGCAAGGCATTTTCTGGTTCTTCCGCCCCGTTTCGCCCATCTGACAATCCTGAAAACAAGTTCCTTCTTTGTTTCCTCCGTCATGCCCTTCTCCCGGTCCTAGGCTCGCCGTCCTTTGAGGAATTCGGTTTCGCATCATTTTTACCGGAATGATTATCATTGCTATTATTATCGCTGTCGCCGTTATTGTTGCTATTGTTATTGTCGCCGTTATCGCTGTTATCCAAATCGGGCAAAATCTCCGCCCTGCCGCCATGTACCCGGATGACCGCAAACGTCCACGTCATATTGCCGTCCGTGTTTTTCAGGCTGTCAGACGTCGCAATGACAATTTTAATCTTTTCCGCCGTCTCGGTTATATCCGTACGTTTATCCCCAACCAGCTTATACAGCTGGATATTCAGATATCCTCCCACGGTCATATCGTTTAATGCCCGTTCGACAGCCGTCTTGTCTGAATCGCTCACGGTATTTCCCGCATCCTGTACTTCAAGGACAATCCTGATATCGGTTTCATTCTGCGCCTGCTGCCTTTCTACCTCTGTCAGGAGCATATCTTCCACTTCCTCCGTGGGAGTGGATATGCTGATTGCCGGAGCATTTTCTTCCCGCTTCACTTCTGTTATAATGGTTCCGCTTCCCGTCGCCGGAATCGTTTCTGTTTCCTTTTGACCACAGCGGTTACATGTTCGCTCCTTTTGACCGGGCGTCGTTTCTGCGGCGGTTTTCTTTACCACCCACTCTCCCCAGTCATGTCCCAGCTTGTTGATTACCACGCTGTCCTTATCCGTAACCAGTATCCAAATCAGTACATATCCTTCTCCGCCAAAATAAAAGTTTGGTAGGTTTGCGCCCGCCACGATATGTAATCGTCATCCGCCGCTCATCCAATGAGCTGGCGCTTTTCTACAAATCATGAGCGTTTAATATTTTCATGAAATGCTTCACGTTTGCTTCAATATCTCCTTTAAACACCGAAGAGCCCGATACGATTACATTTGCGCCGGCATCTAAAATCATGCCTACATTCTCCTTGTTGACGCCTCCGTCAACCGCCACGTCCACCTTTAAGCCCCTGCGTTCTATTTCCGCCTTTACATCCACAATTTTTGATGTACAGCTGTCAAGATATTTCTGCCCGCCAAAACCGGTATTGACCGTCATGACCAGAACCTGATCCACATAATCCAGATAAGGATAAAGCGTATCAATTGGAGTCTGGGGATGCAGGGAAATTCCCGTCCGAAGCCCCATTGATTTGATTTTTAACAGCGTGTCCACCATACATCGGCATGCCTCGATATGTATGGTCAGCCCGTCGGCGCCCGCTGCCGCAAACTGGTCAACATAGCGTTCCGGCTCTGTGATCATCAGATGCACATCAAAAAATTTATCCGTTACCTTGCGCAAGGACTGGATAACCGGAAATCCAAAGGAAATGGATGGAACAAAAACCCCATCCATAACATCAATATGAATATATTTTGCACCTGCCTTATCTACTTTTTCTACCTGTTCGCCAAGTCTTGCAAAATCTGCTGCAAGAATAGAGGGGGATAAAATTGTCATAGTCAGTATCTCCTTTTGTTTTTACATTCTGCATATAAATTTACATAGTCTTCATAACGTTCTTTGCTGATTTTCCCCTCATCCAGCGCATTTTTTACCCCGCAGTCCGGCTCGTGGATATGCGCGCAGCCAAGAAATCTGCACTTCTCCTCATAAGCCTCAAACTCCGGAAAGCTTTTGGTCAGTTCCGCCGGCAGCAAATCCGACACACTTAAGGAACTGAATCCCGGCGTATCAAAAATATACGTATCATCTCCTATGGCTATCAGCTGGGAATGTCTGGTGGTATGCTTCCCTCTTTCAATTTTCTCGCTGATAGCTCCGGTTTCCATAACCGTTTCTTCCTGCAGGCAGTTTACCAGTGTGGATTTCCCTACGCCGCTGGGACCTGCCACCGTTGTTACCTTCCCTTTTAACACCTTCTCAACGGCAATCACTCCCTCTTTGTTCAGTGTGCTGGTAAATATTACCTTGTATCCTGCACTTTCGTATATCCACGCCAATTCTTTCTTTTTCTCTTCTGTTACCAGATCCTCTTTGTTAAAACAGATAACCGTAGGAACCTCTGCCCGCTCCATTTGAATCAAAAACCGGTTTAAAAGTCCTAAATTAGGCTCCGGAGCCGCCGCCGCAAAGATTACAAGCGCCTGGTCCACATTTGCCACAGCCGGACGGATCAGTTCATTTTTCCGCTCTAACAGCTCTACAATATTTCCAAGACGTTCCTTTTCGTCAATGATATCCATGGACACTTCGTCCCCTACCAGGGGTTTCCTATGATCCTTCCGAAACACGCCTTTGGCCTTGCACTCATAAATCAGGCCGTCGCCACACCTTACATAATAGAATCCGGCAATCCCTTTGATAATTCTTCCCTTCATCCGGCATTCCCTTTACTGAGCCTGGGTAAAGTTTACGGTCTGGGAAGGATAATCTACCTTTTCTTCCTTCTGCTCCATGACCGGATCGTCGTTTTCATCAACAGCGGGATTTCCAGCTTCATCGATTTTCTGACTCTCTACCACCCTGGTGCCGCTGAAGCTGATCGTTCCGCTTCCCGACTTAAAGCCCGTCTCATTAACGCTTACCGGGAAAGAAGAAGTACTAAAGCTTCTCTGTTCTCCATCCGCCGCCGTAATGGTTATCGTAACCGCACCTCCCGTATATCCGGAAGGAGCATCAATATTACCCACAAAATTGTATTTTGTCTCTTTCTTCCCAAGGCTCAGCACAAAATTGACTGCCGTTCCCTCTTCTACTTCCATTCCCGGAGAGTAGCTCTGGGAAATAACCAGTCCTTGTGTTACAGAATCAGAATATTCTTCCGATACCGTTCCCGCCTTCAAATTGTACTGTGCCAGCTTATCCTTTGCCGCACTTTCGCTAAGCCCCCGCAAATCGGGTACATCCGTCTTTTTGGTCTCCGGCCCTATGCTGACGATCAGTGTAACGGTAGAAGTCTTTGCCGCCTTCTCCGTTCCTTGGGGAGATTGGGAAATGACATAGCCCTCTTCCACGTCATCATCATAATCCGTATCCGTCGTTACCCTAAAACCTGCCGCTTCCAGTTGGGCAATTGCTTCATCCCTTGCTTTTCCTGTTACATCCGGTACATCTATTGCATTAGTGCCGCTGCTGACAACTAAAGAAATTGTCGTACCCTGGGCAACCAGTTCTCCTGCATTAATGCTCTGGGAAATGACTTTATTTTCTTCTACGTCATCATTTTCCTCATAGGTCACTTCCACTTCCACATAAAGTTCCTTTAAGGTAACCTTTGCCACCTCTATGTCCATACCGATGACGCTGACCATTTCGATATCCTTAACCACTTCCTCCTGATCCTGGTCTGCATCTTCCCCCTTAAAGATACCTACTGCATTGGCTACCAGAACAAGAGCAATGATTCCGATAATGACTGCCGCCACGATGGCGAGAATTGTTGTAATCCGCTCCATCTTCGGATCCATGTCGTCATCCTCGTATTCATCGTCATATTCGTCCTCGTCATCCTCGTCGTCTTCTTCGTCCTCGTCGTATTCCTCATCGTCCTCCCAGGCCCTTACAGGCTTCTGCCTGCTTTTGCCCCGTGCGGCATCCTCATTTAACCGCATATGCACTTCGTCCACATTAATGGAACCTGTCTTTTCCTTAATCTCCGCCATGTCCTCTTCCGTAATGGCTTTGGTCGCTGCGGAAGCATCCACATCCACCATGGTCACAAAGTCTTCGTCAGGCGTGATCAGGGATTTCTTTAAATCCACAATCAGCTCGCCCATGCTCTGGTATCTGCGGTCGGGACTTTTCTGGGTACATTTGAAAATGATTTTTTCCACACAAAGGGGAATTTCAGACACATATTCCCTGGGAGAAGGCATCTCCTCCTGAATATGCTTTATGGCAATTGCCACCGTAGTCTCCCCGTCAAAGGGAACGTGACCGGTAAGCATTTCAAACATGGTACAGCCCAAAGAATAAATATCGCTTTTCTCATCGGAAAATCCGCCTCTGGCCTGCTCGGGAGAGGTATAATGGACGCTTCCCATAACATTGGAGGTAATAGTATTGCTGGTTGCCGCCTTGGCAATGCCGAAATCCGTTACCTTTACCTTGCCATCCTTGGAAATAATAATATTCTGAGGCTTAATATCTCTGTGTATAATATGGTTGTTGTGGGCGGCTTCAATCCCCATGGAAACCTGAATGGCGATACTGATTGCCTCTTTAATGGAGAGACGGGATTTTTTCTCAATATAGTTTTTCAGGGTAATTCCCTCTACTAACTCCATGACAATATAATAAATGCCTTCCTCTTCGCCTACATCATAGACATTTACAATATTCGGATGCATCAGACCAGCCGCCGCCTGGGCCTCCACACGGAATTTGGATACAAAATTGGTGTTCTCGCTAAATTCCTGCTTCAGCACCTTAACTGCAACGAATCTGTTCAGCTTATGGTCTTTTGCCTTATATACATCACTCATACCGCCGGTTCCGATTTTATCCAAAATCTCATACCGGTCTCCGATTAACATCCCAAGTATTATCATTTTTCCACCTCGTCCTTAAAGGATTTTTACTAACACTACGGCAATATTGTCTTTTCCGCCGTTATTATTTGCCGCATTGATCAATGCTTCCGCCTTCTGTTTTAATTCTTCCAGTTCTTCATTTTGAACGATTTTCTCAATTTCTTTATCTTCAAGCATGTTGCTCAGTCCGTCAGAGCACATCAAAATAATATCTCCCAGCTCCAATTCCTCCGTAAAGAACTCCGCCTCCACTTCATCCTTGGCGCCGATTGCCCTGGTAATAATATTTTTATCCGGATGCCTGCGGGCGTCTTCCCTGGAAAGACCTCCCAGCCTGATCATCTCCTCTACAAGGGAATGATCCCTGGTAATCTGCCTGATTCCATGTTTGCCCACAAGATACAGCCTGGAATCTCCCACATTGGCAACCTGAAGGTACTTGCCGATTACGGTTGCAACCACCAGCGTCGTACCCATTCCCAAAAGATTCTCATCGGCCGCGGCAAGTTCACGGATTTTTCTGTTTGCCGTATCAATTGCTTTTTTTACAATGATCGTCGGATTCTTCTCGAAGGAATTGCGGATTTCGCCCACTACCGTCTCAACAGTGCATTTTGAAGCGTAATCTCCCGCATTATGCCCGCCCATGCCGTCTGCCACAATAAAGAGATTTGGCATATTTCCCATAGGCTTCGCCGAAGAAAATACATAATCCTGGTTTAATTGTCTTTTTCGTCCAATGTCCGTCACGGAGTATGCCTCTAACATATATCCTCCCTGCATTCTTCCAAATGTCTTTTTCTTAACTGTCCACAGGCACCATCTATATCTTTGCCCATTTCCCTTCTTATAGTAACATTTCTCTGATATTTTTCAAGTTGATTTTTAAAGGAAGCCACATATTCCTTGTCCGGCCGCCTGAAATCCCGCTCTTTTATAGGATTTACGGGAATCAGATTAATATGACAGTTTCTTTTCCCGGAAAGTTCCGACAGCCTTTTGGCATCCTCATATGTATCGTTTACTCCCGCCACAAGGCTGTATTCAAAAGTGATTCTTCTTCCGGTCGTCTCAAAATAAACATCCACTGCATCCATCAGTTCCCCGATGGAATAAGTCTTTGCCACAGGCATCAGCTTCTGCCGCTTTTCATCTGTGGCGGCGTGCAGGGATAAGGCCAAAGTAATCTGCAAGCCTTCTTTTGCAAGCTTTAAAATACCCGGTACAAGCCCGCAGGTGGAGACCGTTACGTTTCTCTGGCTGATGTGCAGCCCGTATTCATCCGTTAAAAGCCTGATAAACCGTACCAGATTATCGTAATTGTCAAGAGGCTCGCCCGTCCCCATAACAACTACATTGGAAACCCGCTCTCCTGTAATCTTGGTAATCCTGTAAATCTGGTCCAGCATTTCCGAGGGCTTTAAGTTTCTGGTAAGCCCATCTAAGGTAGATGCACAGAAAGCGCATCCCATCCTGCACCCCACCTGGGAAGAAATGCATACGCTGTTGCCGTGCTTATAAGGCATCAATACGCTTTCCACCAGATTACCGTCCTCTAGCTGAAAAAGGAACTTCCGGGTTTTATCCAGCTTCGATTTCTGCACCCTGACCGCTTCCAAATCCGTGAAAGAAAACCTCTCCTTACATTCTTCCCGAAATGAGCGGGATATATTAGTCATTTCATCAAATCCTCTTACAAGCTTTACATGCATCCAGTCATAAATCTGATTCGCCCGGAAGCTTTTCTCGCCCATTTGGCAGATAGTCTTTTGAAGTTCCTCTCTGGTCAGGGATTTTATATCTGTTTTTTCCATATTTTTTCCACAATTATTCTCTGTCTTTTCAGTTTCTGTTTTTATGATTTTCGCAAAAAGGAAATCATATAAAACCCGTCCGTCTTATCTATGCCGGGAAATAAAGTTCTCTCCCTTTCCTTTGCAAAAGGAAAATTTTCCAGAAACCACAAAGCGTTTCTCTCATTTTCCTCTTCCGTCAGCGTGCAGGTGGAAAACACAAGTCTTCCTCCGGGCTTTACATACTGCCACACCGTGGAAAGAATTTTTTTCTGCAGGTCTGCGATTTCTATAATATCCTGTTCCCTTATGCGGTATTTAATATCGCCTTTTCTGCCCATTGCTCCCAAGCCGGAACAGGGCAAATCGGCTATGACCACATCCGCCTTTTCCATGTTTTCTGCATCAAAGACCGTAGCGTCGAAGGTTTCAGCCTCAATATTTTCATAGCCGCTTCTTTTTATATTTTCCTCCATGAGACAGGCTTTTCTTTCGGAAAGGTCCCTTACCCTGACAAATCCCGTATGATTCAGCTTACAAGCCGCATGAAGGGCTTTCCCTCCCGGCGCGCCGCACACATCCAGGATGTATTGTCCCTCCTGTATCTGCGCCATTTCCACAATTTCCATGGAGCCGGCGTCCTGTATCATGATTCTGCCGTCTTCAAAGCCCGGAATATTCTCTACCCTATCGGGATTTTTAAGCTCATAGGCATAGGATAATCCATTTACAGGGCAAAACTCAATGCCTGCAAGGGATATTTCCTTCAGAAGGCTTTCCTTTTCCTTCTTATTTAAATTTTCATCCACCCTGACGGTTACCGGACGCTCTGCTAAAAGCCCTTCCAGTATTTTCTCCGTTTTTTCCGCTCCGAAGCGGGAAAGCCACATTTTTACGATCCATCGGGGCTGGGAATAACGGACGGACAAATAGGCTGTGATATCCGTTTCCTTATGAGGGTACGCAATTTTTTCTTTATTCCTGGAAATATTGCGAAGCACCCCGTTTACAAAGCCTTTTAATGAGGAAAAACCTCTTTTCTCCGCCAGCTTTACGCTTTCGTTGCAGACCGCCGCATCGGGGATCCCGTCCATATACAGAAGCTGGTATACCCCCATCCTCATGAGACTGCGGATAAAGGGCTTCATTTTTTTTGCTGAAACCTTTGAAAAGGAATCCAGCACATAATCAAGCTCAATGCACCGCTCAATGGTTCCCTCTGCCGTTCTCTTTATAAAGGAACGGTCCCTCTTGTCCAGATATCCGTATTTGTCCAGAACCTGTTTTATAACATAATGGCTGTACTGCTTCTTTTCCAGAATTTCCATAATGCAGTCCAGCGCGATTTCCCTGGTATTGACCAAAATCTCTTCCGCCTTTCCCTACAGGACTTCCCCTTCTGCAAAGGTACGTCCCAGCAAGAATTCTTTTGTGCTCATCCGCTTTTTGCCTTCCAGCTGGATTTCCAGAAGGGAAAGGGCGCCGTCCTTTGTGCAGACAATTACCGCATCCTTTGTTACCTTTGCTATACTTCCCGGTTTCCCCTCTACATGGGGCATAACCTCCGCCTTCCAGATTTTCAGCTGTTTTCCTTTGTATTCCGTATAGGCGCTGGGCCAGGAATTCAAGCCTCTCACAAGCCTTTCTATTTCCACGGCGCTTTTCTTCCAGTCAATCTTACCTACGGATTTACTCAGCATTTTTGCATAACAGCTGTTATTGTCATCCTGTTTGGCAGGATGTACCTCTCCCTTTTCGATTTTGGCTAAAGCCTCCACAATCAGCTCTGCTCCCGCTTTTGCCAGCTTGTCAAAGAGGGATGCGCCGGTCTCTTCCTTTGCGATAGGCACCTTTGTCTGAAAAAGAATGTCTCCCGTATCCAGTCCTTTGTCCATCTGCATTATAGTAACACCCGTTTCTTTTTCTCCGTCAATAATGCTCCACTGTATAGGCGCGGCTCCCCGGTATTTGGGAAGCAGGGAGGCATGAATATTGACGCAGCCGTATTTAGGCATATTCAGAATTTCCTCCGACAAAATCTGCCCGAAGGCAGCCACCACAAAAATATCCGCAGGATACCTTTTTAATTCTTCTATGGCTTCCGCTTCCTTGATCTTAACAGGCGTCAAAACCGGAATGCCGTATTCCATGGCACATTCCTTAACGGGAGAAGGCGCCATTTCCTTGCCCCTTCCCTTCTGTCTGTCGGGCTGGGTTACCACGGCACATATCTCATGTCCTGCCTCTATTAATGCTTTTAAAGCGCCCACCGCAAAATCAGGCGTTCCCATATAAACAATCTTCATCTTCCTACCCTGCTCTCATATTCATAAATTAATGATCTGCCTGCAGCCACAGCTGTTTTTTTACGACCGCAGACTTTTTTAGGGACAGCCGCCTGTTTCTTGCAGCTGTCTGTTCTTTTTTGCAGCTATCTATGCTTTCTGAGTCTACTCGTCATCGTAGATTTCCTCCTCATCATCCTCGGAACCCACCTCATACAAGGGACCTTCTACCAGTTCCGTATACATGCGGCCGTCTAAATGGTCGATTTCATGCATCATGGCCCGCGCCAAAAGCTCCGTTCCTTCCACTTCCACCGGCTGCATTTCCCCATCTAAGGCAACTACCTTCACATAATTTGGCCTTGTAACCACGCCGCTTTTACCCGGAACCGAAAGACAGCCTTCATGTCCGGTCTGCTCTCCGTTTGTCTCCACCACTTTGGGGTTTACAAACACAAGAGGGCCTTCTCCCACGTCAATGACGCAGATCCTCTTTAAAATGCCCACCTGAGGAGCCGCCAGCCCTACGCCGTCCGCTTCATACATGGTCTCAAGCATATCGTCGATCAGCTCTCTGGTACGCTCGGTCATTTCCTTGACTTCTTTACATTTTTTGTTCAAAACCGGGTCTCCGATTTCTCTGATGTTTCTGATTGCCATTCTGGTTTTATCCTCCTGCTCCTGCCTAGCAAATTTTTTATCATAATATAAACAAAATCCTAATATCCATTCATAGGGTCAAAATCAAAATAAACGCTGCAGTCCCCATATTCCTTTTTCTTTTCCTCCATAAGGGCTTCCGTAAAGTCCTTGGCACAAACCAGCTGCCCGTAATCCTCATGGCGGATATAAATCATTTTGCGGTATACGTCGTTGATCTTCCCCACGACCGCATCTGCAGGTCCTATCACGCGCCACCCCTTTTCTTCTGCCGCCTTTCTCAGCCCGGCGGCCGCTTCCTTCACGATATCCCCAAGCCTTTTTTCGTTTGCCGACGTAAACAACAGGGCCAGCATATGCATAACGGGAGGATAACCGCAGACCTTCCTGTAAGCGATTTCTTCCTTATAAAAGCTTTCATAATCCTGGTTTGTTGCATGCAAAACGGCGTAATGGTCCGGCCTGTAGGTCTGGATAACCGCTTCTCCCGGCGTCTTTCCTCTTCCCGCCCTTCCCACAGCCTGGGTCAAAAGCTGGAAGGTGCGCTCCGCCGCCCGGTAATCCCCTGCCGATAAGGATAAATCCGCCGCAAGCACTCCCACAAGAGTTACATCGGGAAAATCATGCCCCTTTACGATCATCTGGGTGCCGATCAGAATATCCGCTTCTTTTTTGGCGAATGCGGAAAGAATCTTTTCATAATCGTCCTTTTTTCTGGTGGTATCCTTATCCATCCGAAGGACCCTTGCTTTGGGAAACATGGTCTTAATCCGTTCCTCCACCTGCTCTGTTCCTACCTTAAAGCCCGCGATATAAGGAGAACCGCATTCAGGGCACTGTTTATAAGAGAGGGCTTCATAGCCGCAATAGTGGCATACCAGTTTATTTTTTCCATGCTCCGTCAAAGAGACGTCACAATGAGGACATTTTACCACATACCCGCAGCTTCTGCATGTAATAAATCCCGCATAACCCCGGCGGTTTAAAAAAAGCATGATCTGCTCTTTTTTTTCCAGCCGCTCCTTCATCTTTTCATAAAGAAGATTGGAAAACATGCTGCGGTTGCCCTTTTTTAACTCTTCCCGTAAGTCCACGCGGTAAACGGAAGGCAGATACTTCCCTCCAAAACGGTCCTGTAAACGGAAAAAGCCATATTCTCCTGTCTGTACTTTATAATAAGCGGTCACGGAAGGAGTAGCCGAGCCTAACACAAGGCTTGCGCCATTTTCCCCCGCAATATATTCCGCAGTCTCCCTTGCATGATATTTGGGCATTCCGTCGCTTTTATAGCTGCCTTCATGCTCCTCGTCTATGATGATCAGTCCCAGATTGGAAAAAGGCGTAAACAAAGCGCTTCTGGGACCGATCATAATCTGTATCTCTCCCCGTTTTGCCCGTTCAAACTGGTCAAAACGCTCTCCCCTTGACAGCTTGGAATGGATGACGGAAATCCTGTCCCCAAACCTTTTGTAAAAACGCAGTACCGTCTGGTATGTCAGAGCGATTTCAGGTATCAGGACAATGGCTTCTTTCCCTTCCGAAAGCACTCCGGCAATCATCTCCATATACACCTCGGTTTTGCCGCTTCCGGTCACTCCGTACAGTAAATAGGTTTTCCTGATATTATTTTTATAATCATTAAGAAAAGAATCTACAATCTGCTGTTGTTCATAAGAAAGGGCTATCCTGTCCTTTTTTCCTTCTGTTTCCTTTACAGGATTCCGATAGGCCGTCTTTGTTTCCATGCGGATAATCCCCTGATTTTCCATGGCCTGCAAGGTCTTTGAAGAAACGCCTAACTGCATCAGGGCGAAGCTGTAGGACAAAGCGTCCACTGTGGAAAGGGCCTCTAAAAGCCTTTCCTTTGCCACATGACGCTTTTTCTTCGCTTCCCCTAAAAGGGCTTCTAACTCCTGCTTTGAAACATTCAGATAAATATCCCGCCTGGAAACCTGTCTTACCTGTTCCTTTACGGGAAGTACCGTCTTTAGCGCCGCAATGAGCGTGGAGCCGTAATTGGCCCGCATCCACGCCGCCAAAGCCACAAAACGACCTTCTGCCGAAATGCCGCCCTCCACCACATCCGCAACTTCCTTGCACAGCTCGTCGGGATATTCCGAAACATCCGTTAAGGCCAGTACAAATCCCTTGATAAGCTTGTTTCCCCGCCCGAAGGGAATGAGCACCTGCATACCCGGCGCAAGCTTTCCCCGCAAGGCCTGCGGCACCTTATATTGAAAGGGTCTGTCAACCTTTTCATGGGAAATATCCACACAGATATTCGCATATTTATCTTCCATGTATGTATATCTCCCTCCTGCGTAATCTCTCCCGGCCGATACATTCACGCCGGCTTTTCCACCGGCTGATTTTTTCTTTCGTCCAATCTCCGGCCGGCTGTCTTTTCTGTCATAATTTCCTGCCGGATGATCCGTTCTTTGCTCTATAAAGCCGCCGTATTTTCCGGAGGATTCTGTCTGCCTGCCAGCACATCGGCAATGATATCCCGCTCATCCATGGGATATTTCTTTCCCTGAATTTCCTGATAATCCTCGTGTCCCTTGCCCGCAAGGACAATAACATCCCCGGGCTTTCCATAGCGGATAACATAGGCGATTGCCTCCCGCCTGTCAATAATTTCTATATATTTGCCTTCCGTTTTGGCAATTCCCGTCTTAATATCATCTATAATCGCCTGAGGCTTCTCCGTCCGGGGATTATCCGAGGTAATAACCGTCAGATCCGCCAGCCTTCCGCTGACCTCTCCCATTTCAAACCTGCGGATCTTAGAGCGGTCGCCCCCGCATCCGAACATGCACACAAGCCGCCCCGGCTCATATTCCTTTAAGGTAGTTAACAAGCTTTCAAGAGCCATGGCATTGTGGGCATAATCAATCATTAAGGCAAATTCCTTAGAGACTTTTATCAACTCTATCCTGCCCTTTACCTTTGCCTCCATTAAGCCCTCTTTCATTTTATCCGTGGGAATCTGAAAATGATGACAGATAGCGATCGCCGTCAGGGCATTGTAAACGCTGAACCGCCCAGGGGCATGAAATTCCACCTCAAAATCCATAAGTCCCTTGACTTTAAAATCAACACCCAAAAAGCCCTCTCCTTTTATCAGCTTCACATCATCCGCATATATATCCGCTTCCCCGGAAAATCCATAGGTTAAAAGCTCACAGGTATGCTCCTTTGTTATCTGCTTCCAATGGACGTCGTCGCAATTGACAATTCCCTTCCTGCACTGTTTAAACAAAAGCCCCTTACAGCGCATATAGTCCTCAAAATCCTTGTGTTCATTAGGCCCGATATGGTCTGGTTCTATATTGGTAAAAATACCCAGTTCAAAGGTAAAGCCCTGAGTACGGTGCTGCATCAGCCCTTGGGAGGACACCTCCATAACCGCCATATCACAGCCCGCATCCAGCATTTCTTTAAAAGATTTCTGCAGTATATAGGATTCCGGCGTGGTATTCTCTGCAGGTATTTTTTTATCCCCGATTATGGTTTCAATGGTTCCGATAAGCCCCACCTTATGTCCCGCATGCTCCAAAATGGATTTTACAAGATAGGTGGTTGTAGTCTTTCCCTTGGTTCCCGTTATGCCGATAACCTTTAACTTATCCGCCGGATTTCCAAAATATGCCGCGCTGATAAATGCCATGGCATACCGGGTATCCTCTACCATAATGACCGTAACATCCGCATCCTCTTGAAGCTTTACCTCACGGCTTACCACCAAAACCGCCGCGCCTTTTTCCACCGCTTCCGCCGCCTTTTCGTGGGCGTCGAATCTGGCTCCCGCAATGCAGATAAACATACAGTCCTTTTCTACCTGATTGGAATTGTAGATAACAGAAGAAACCTGCCTGTCGTCACGTCCCTTTATTACCTGATATGAAATATCCTTTAGTAAGCTTTTACACTCTGTCATATTCCCACACTTTCCGCCCCTTTTCCCACGGTATAAGGAGCAAAACCCAGTTATATATAGAATAGCACATATGGTATGGTTTTTCAATGAGTGTACAAGATATGCAACAACAAATAATCCTTTCAAGACATACCGCCCGGCCCGGTTGTCTTTTCAGAGCATTTGCATCCGATATAAATGGCGACAAAGGCTCCCATCAAAAACTGCTTGGAAGCGCATTCCCCGGATTGCTCAAAAGCAAGATAACAAGTCCCAGCAAAAGCCCTAAGACTATGGCCATAACAGAAGCCCCTATGGACCGTATTCCTCTAAAACCTGTTTTTTTATTTACCGTTTCCACCACCCTTCGCTCCTGACATATACAGCCCCAGCTCTTCCACTGTCGTATCTTTAGGAGTAACCTGGGCCACGATTTTCCCTTCGTATATTACCAGTATCCGGTGGCTCATGGTCAGAGCTTCATCCAGCTCCAAGGTAACGAGAAGAACCGCTTTCCCGGATCGACAAAACCGTCTGGTCGAAATCTTTTTCTTCCAGTTCAATAATCAAATCCACCTGACGGCCTACCACCAGCTTCGACCTCTCTTCCCCGGATGTGTCTTTTACCTCTATGGCAGCCACATATTTCCCTTTTCGCAAAACGGTACGTCTGTCCGCCGCCTGCTTGATCTCATTTAATTTGTGGGTAATGAACAGTATGGATTTTCCCTGCTCCTTTAAATCCTTCATAATGCCCATAAGCTCATTGAATTCATCGGATACCTTAATAACCTCTTTTCCGGCGCTGGTTAGATCCAGCATTCCCCGTTTTAGAGGCAAAAAACAGTCTCTGATTCGCATCAAAAGCTATCGTTTTTACGTTTATCCCATCCGGTAAATTAATATTTTTATGTTGGCTTCGAAAATATTTTTAATATATAATAACGGAATACGCTGTGCAACGAAAAACCCGGCGGGGAAGCCGGGCTTTTCGTTTGAATTCTTATGAGGGGGGAGATAGTGAGTTGTGATTCAACTATCTGTATCTATCATACCCAGGAATTGTGTATAAAATGTGTTCTTTTTATAAAAAATAAGGAAACTTCATAAATTAGAACGAAAAAATTTCTAAACCCCTTTGTAATAATTGTCCCCTTGCGGACTTTCGCCACAGACTGACGGCATGCCCGTCATACCGCACAAAAAACCCGGCGGGGAGGCCGGGCTTTTCGCTTTTTGAATTCTTATGAGGGGGGAGATAGTGAACTCTTCATTCAACTATCTGTCATATATCATATCCAAAAAATGTGTACAAACTATGTTCAAACCATAAAAAAATTGAAAACTTTCCATTACTTATCTTTTATTTTTGACATATTTTTTTCACATTGTTACAATTGCGACATTCTTTATCAGTTCATTCATGGTGTCTTGAGGAATCATACCGCTTTCAAGAGTTGTGGCATTGGCTGCCGCAATGCCCGCTGCAAGCTGCACCGTATCCTCTTCCTCCAGATTTTGAACCAGCCCCAGAACCATGGCCGCGACAATGCTATCCCCACAGCCCACCGTATTGACATTTCTGACCCTGGGCGCAACTGCCTTAATGACCCTGCTTTTTCCGATTTCCAGAAGACCTTTATCCTTCATGGATACAACCACTTTACTGATTCCCTTTTTCACATAGGTATATGCAGCCTGAATGATTTCCGCCTCTGTGGAAAGTTTAACGCCGGCAATATATTCCAGCTGCCTGCGGTTTAACTTAAGGCAATAAGGCTTTTGCTCTATCCCTTTTAAAAGCGCATCCCCTCCGGCACTAAAAAAACTCTTCACTCCCCCATCATTACAGATTTTAATCAATTTTCCATAAAAATCCGGTTCCAATCCCTCTGTCAGGCTTCCCGTCAGGACAACGCATTCGCTTTTGGGCGCCAGTTCCTTAAATTTGTCCAAAAACAAGTCTCTTTCAAATGCCGCAATACGGGGGCCGGGCTCCAGAATCTCCGTAACAAAGCCGTCATCCCCGATAATATTTATATTGGTTCTTGTCAGATTCCTGATCTTGGTAAATTCCGTACGCACTTTCATTTTACTTAAGGCGTCTTCAATAAATTCTCCCGTATATCCTCCCAAAAAGCCTAAGGCCGCCACTTCCACCCCAAACTGTCTTAAAACCTTTGTTACATTGATACCTTTACCGCCGGGCAGAATGATAAAATCCCTCATACGGTTTACCTGCCCTGTCATCAGTCCCGTGGTATTATAAGTTTTATCCACAGCCGGATTGCAATTTACTGTTAATATCATACCGCTTCCTCCCCTGAAAATTTAATATATTTTATTTCCACCTGAACAGTCGTCTTTCCCCGATAGGTATTTTCCTCCGGCGTATAAACAATATCCACTATTCCCCGGGATCTTTCCAGCCTTTCTAGAAACTGTCCTCCGTCGCCAAAATAAATGCCGTCAAATCCCTTTCCGGAAGAGCTTCTTATTCTTCCTTTTACCACATTTCCGTTTTTCCCCAAAACCTTCGGGTTTTCAAATAAAAGTCCCTTCTGGGCAAACAGCGGCTTCCTGTTGCCGTTTCCATAAGGCTCTAAATATTTTAGTTGGGAAATCAATTCCTCTGATATGTAATCTATGGGCATAGGCACATCGATCATGACCCGCTCCACAAAATCCTCCTCCGTCAGGGTACAAACTTCGTTGATCCGCCTCCGGAACTCTTCGGCCGTCCCTTTGGAAAGAGACAATCCCGCAGCCAGCTTGTGGCCGCCGTACTTTAGGAAAATATCTTTTATCTTGGTCATTTCCTCAAACATATGGTAGGCGTCAATACTTCTTCCCGAGCCCTTTATGCTTTCCTCTCCATCCGTCAGTACAAAAACCGGCCGGCAGTACCTTTCACGGAGCTTTCCCGCGATAATTCCGGCTAAGGATTCATGAACCTCTGGCAGATAAACAACCATTACCTTGTCTTTTTTCAGACCTGATTCTTCTGCCAAAGCCACCGCTTCCTCAAGTCCTTTTAAGGTCAGATCCTGCCTTTCGGCATTAAGCTCCTTTAATTCCGCCGCAATGGTCATGGCCTCTCTCTTGGTGGGAGCGTTTAAAAGCTCCAATACCCGGTCAGCGCTGTCCAGCCTTCCTGAAGCATTAAAGCAAGGGCCTAATACAAAGCCAAGATGATAAGGGGATAGCTCTTTATCCTTTAATCCGCATTGTTCTATTAAAGCCTGCATCCCCGGATTTTTGCAGGAGGCAATGGCTTTTAAACCGTATTTTACAATGATATGGTTTTCGCCGGTAAGCTCCATCACATCTCCCACCGTGGCAAAAGCCGCAAAAGCAAAGCACTCCCTAAGCAGCTCTTTTCCCACTCCGTCTAAAACCATAACAGAAAACAGCGCCTGGATGAATTTGTAAGCCACAACGCCGCCGCAGATGCCTTTAAAGGGATAGCCGCAGTCCTCCCTTTTCGGGTCTACCACTGCATCCGCTAAGGGAAGCAGAAATTTCCGGCCTTCTGCCGTTTCCTCATACGGAACCTCGTGATGATCCGTTACGATCACATGAATCCCCAGCTTTTTCGCATAAGCAATCTGGTCTGATGCCGCAATCCCGTTATCGCAGGTAATAATAACCTCTACGCCGTCTTTTCCGGCCTGCTCAATAAGCCGGTCATTTAAACCATATCCGTCCAAAATGCGGTGGGGAATGACCACATCGAGTATTTCCCGGCTCTTTCCCGGCTCTTTGCTTCCGGCGCCTTTTATTCCATAGCTTTCATTTTCTGCACTTTCATCTTCGATATCATTATTTTCACTTTTTGTAACTATATTGCTCACATTTTCTATGGCATAGCCCAGTCCTTTTTGTAAAATAAAAGCGGAGCATACGCCGTCAATATCATAATCTCCGATAATCCTGATTTTTTTACCGCTCTCTATAAATTCTTTCATCAACACCGCGGCTTTTTCCATGTCCTTCATAAGGAAGGGGCTGTGTAAATCCCTTTCTGTTCCGTTTAAGAACAACTGGATTTCCTCATCCTTCGTCATATCCCGGTTTCTCAAGAGCCTTGCCACCACCGGGCTGATATGAAACCGATGGGCAATTTCATCAAAATCCGCTTTTTTTACTTCTACATACCATTTTTCCATGTTTACTTTCCGATTCCTGTCCGACTTTCTCTTTTCATAAAATCCTTTATCTTCTTCGTTATGGATATTTTACCATATTTCCCCCGATTGTAGTATAGGATTTATAGTGAATGACCAATCCCCTATAAATTTTAAGGAGCGGAAATAACTTCCCGCTCCAAAACAGTGAAATTTTCTCTGATTTATTTTACGCCCTGCGAAAACTTCTGCTGGGCTTCCTGAATCTTTTTATCCTCCGCCATAGGGGTGGGATAATAGCCTCTTTCATGCATCATATTAAAAACTTCTTCCTGAATTGCATGCTCCTTTGACAGACAGTCGATAATGGTGTCCCTGACGCTTGCATGCACGCATTCATTGGCATAATGGTTGTACTGGTCCGTCGCTCTCTTCTCGGAAATCAAAGCATCCGTTAAAACGTCTTTTTCTGAAAAATTTGCCTGCATAATGTGCCCTCCTATTTAACCTGGTCATAAAGAGAATTAAAATGACTCTGATGTTTGTTGGCGATATCCTGGAATTTCGCCTTTACTTCCTGATCCTCGCAATGACTTGCCAGCATCTGGAATTTGTGAATCAGTAATTCCTCTTCATTTAACAGTTCCGAAAGGCCTGTCAATTCTTTTTCTGTGATTTGCTTCATGAAATATCAACCTCCTGCTTTTTTTAGTAGTATGGTTTCATTTTCATGATTCTATTCACTTTTCAAAAATTTATCATGCAGTTTCTAAAGAAGCAGATATACAAAATATCCTGCATAGGCAAGCAGCATCAAGACTCCTGCGGGACGTCTCAATTCCTTGTTCTTCATGACTCCCAGCCACAGCAGTACTCCCGCTCCGAACGCCACCAGCATATCTATCACAAACTTGCTTTCAAAAATAACAGGCGTTACAAGCGCTGTGGTTCCCACGACAAACAAAATATTGAACACATTGCTTCCCACAATATTGCCGATCGCAATATCCGCTTTTCCCTTTCTTGCAGCCGTCACACTGGTAACCAGCTCGGGCAGGGAAGTTCCCAATGCCACAATGGTAAGTCCGATCAGTCTGTCCGACATACCGAACATTTTGGCAATGGCAGAGGCAGCATCCACACTGATGTCAGCGCCCCATACAACCAGTACCGCTCCTACAACACCCAGTAAAATCAATTTCCATACCGGCTGTTCCTTGGAATCTTCGACCTCTTCTTTCTGTTTTTTCGCCATGTAGAATAAATAGGCCATGTAGATAATAAATAACACCCACAATATAATGCCTTCCACAAAGGAAATCTCGTTTCCGCTAAGCCCAAGCCCCAGCAGCGCCAGGGTAATAACCAGCATAAAAGGAATTTCATACCTGATTGTGGATTTCTGGACTGCCACACGGGTAATAACCGCAGTCAGTCCCAGAATGACCAAAACATTCAAAATATTACTTCCCACTACATTTCCAATGGTAATCCCGGCATTGCCTTTTGTTGCCGAAGTAATGCTCACTGCGGCCTCCGGCGCACTGGTTCCCATTGCCACAATGGTAAGTCCTATGACAAGCTGCGGAATGCCAAACTTTTCAGCAATACCCGCGACGCCCTCTACAAACCAGTCCGCACCTTTTACTAACAATACAAAACCGACAACTAAAAGCACAATTTGAATAAGCATGTCCATTTTCATTCCCCCGAAAGGTTTTTTTCAAAAAATCAGTTTGCTTTTTTCCCTTTTAACTTTGTTTTCATTACATACCACAGAGCGCCCGTAATGCATACGGAGGAATAAGCGCCGCATACAATACCTACAATCAAAGGCAGGGCAAATTCCCGAATGCTGGTTACGCCAAGCACATACAGAACCGCAACCATGATAAAGGTGGTAAAGGAAGTGTTGATACTTCTGGATAACGTCTGGGTAATACTTGCGTTTACAACCTCCGACAGCTCCGTTTTCTTAGGCATTTCCTTTAAATTTTCACGGATACGGTCGAAAATAACGATGGTTGCATTGATGGAATAGCCTACAATGGTAAGCATACATGCGATAAAAGTATTTCCGATACTTGTTTTGGATACCGCATAGAATGCAAGCACAATCAATACGTCATGTATCAGGGCAAGCACTGCGCTTGTGGCAAAGCGGATATCCTTAAACCGGATCCAGATATAAATCAGCATACAAATAGTCGCAATGATAACGGCAATTACCGCATCCGCCTTCATTTCCCCGCTGATAGTGGCGCTGATGGTTTCAGACTGGATATTGTCTTCTGTAACGCCGAAGTTTTGGGACAATACATCGCCCATTTCTTCTCTTTCTTCTACCGTTAGGGTCCTTGTCTTAATAATAACCTCTGTAGTACCGGAAACCTTCTGGGTCTGTACATAACCGTCTCCCGTAATGTCCTCTAACAGCGGAACGACCCGGGCATCCAGTTCTTCAATACTCATATCCTCGTTGAAGGTAACCGTTGTGGAGGTACCGCCTTTAAATTCCATGGAATAATTCAGCGCGTCTCCCATAGAAGACTTATTAACGCCCATTACCACAAATCCGCCGACGATCAATACAAGGGAGATTGCAAAGAATATGGCTTTTCTGGATAAAAAGTTGATGGGTTTTCTCTCTTTGGCAATACCGTATATCTTCTCGGAGCTTAATCCCAGTCCATGAAGGGCCGCCAATAAAATTCTGGTAACCACCATTGCCGTAAACATGGAAAGAATAATACCGATCATCAAAGTCTGGGCAAAGCCTTTTACTGTACCGGAGCCTTTTACAACCAGAACAATTGCCGCGATTAAAGTGGTCACATTTCCATCCACAATAGCGGAAGTAGCCTTATTAAAACCGATCTTAATGGAGGAGCTGACCGTTTTACCGGTAGCAAGTTCTTCCCGGATTCTGGCAAAGATGATAACATTGGCATCCACCGCCATACCGATGGAAAGGATAATACCTGCAATTCCCGGCAGGGTAAGGGTAATATTAAAGCCGTTTAATACCAGCAGCGTCATTATTACATACATAATAAGGGCCAGGGCCGATGCCAGACCGGGCAGGAAATAGACCGCGATCATAAAAATACATACAAGGGCAAAACCGATGACCGCCGCCTTTAAGCTTGTATTGATAGCGTCGGATCCCAACTGGGCGCCCACTACATTGGAACGCATTTCTTCCAGCTCCAGCTTCAATCCGCCGATTCGGATGGTGGAAGCCAGATTTCTCGCTTCCTCTATATCGCGCATACCCGAAATCTGTGCCTGTCCGCCGGTAATAACCGTCTGAACCGTAGGAACCGATACCAGCTCCCCGTCATAGTAAATGGCAATGGTCTCTCCTCTTTCAAAAGCTCTCTGGGTTGCTTCTGCAAAGGCCTGAGTTCCTTCATCGGTAAAATTCAGTTCCACCACATACTGACTCTGCTGCAAGGCTGAATTATCCGTAGTCTGCGCCGCATTTGCAGCCGCCACCATGGAACCGTCCAATTTGACGGAGCCATCTGCTAACAGCTCGTCAATCGTCTTATTTAAAGCATATACATACTTACCGTTCTCATCAATACCCACAATGGAGTAATTGTAATTGCCTGCTTCATCCGTAGCGGCAATAAAATAAAGACTTCCCGGCTGTCCCAATTCCTGTAAAATCTCGTTGGCATCGGACACTCCCGGAATTTCAATATTAATTCTGTCCGTTCCTTCCTGATAAACCTGGGCTTCTGTGGAATACCCTTCCACACGCTTTTGAAGCTTGTAAATGGTATCGTTCATATCATCCGCTGAAGGCGCTTCGTCTCCCACTACCTGATAAGTAATGCTGACGCCTCCCGCAAGGTCAAGACCCTGTTTGATGTTTCCCGCCGAGCCCGTCTTTGTCGGTCCGATTCCTATTAATGCCACATAGCCAAATCCTGCTAAGGCTATTAAGAAAAGCACCAGTGAAATCACCGCATTTTTCTTTTTCATTTTAGTTCTCCTCTCCATCGGCAAGAGCTGCCTTTATCATAATCGCACATTCGATACGCTTCCTTTGCAATTCACACCCGATATCATAGGCATTGTTTATGCTTCCGTGGAAGTTGTAAGAATTTGCCGCGCAGCCTCCGCTGCAATAGAATTTTGCAAAACAGTCTTTACATTTCTCTTTTGCATATACGTTACAGTTCTTAAATTCATCGCGGATTCCGGTATTGACGATACCCTCGTCCACATTTCCCATTAAAAACTGTTCCATTCCCACAAACTGATGGCAGGGATAAAAATCCCCCCAGGGCGTTACCGCCAGATATTCACAGCCCGATCCACAGCCCGAAAGCCTTTTGGCCACACAGGGACCGCCGTCCAAATCTATCATAAAATGAAAGAAGTTAAAACCTTTTCCTTCCTTCTTTCTTTTGATCATTTCTTTTGCCAGTTCATCATACTGTTCTTTAATAAGCGGTATATCCTCTTCCCGAATCGCGTAATCCTCCGATTCGTCCGCTACAACAGGCTCCACGGATATCTGCTTAAAGCCCAAATCTGCAAGATGGAGCACATCCTTTGAAAAATCCAGATTATGACGGGTAAAGGTACCTCTCACATAATAGTTCATCTGATTCCTGCTTTCGGCAACCCTGATATATTTGGGAACAATCTCGTCATAGCTGCCTTGTCCGCCTCTGTGGGGACGCATAAAATCATGTACTTCTTTTCTTCCGTCAATGCTCAATACCACATTTGCCATTTCCCTGTTGGCAAATTCCAATATCTCATCATTTAGTAATACCCCGTTTGTGGTCAGGGTAAACCGGAACTTTTTGTGAAAGGGCTCTTCCAACGATCTTCCGTATGCCACCAGGTCTTTGACAACCTGCCAATTCATAAGCGGTTCTCCGCCAAAAAAATCCACTTCCAGATTTATTCTGCTGCCGGAATTTTTAACAAGGAAATCCAATGCCTTTTTTCCTATCTCATAACTCATGAGCGCCCGTCTGCCATGATATTCGCCCTCTTCTGCAAAACAGTATCTGCAGGCAAGGTTGCAATCGTGGGCAATATGAAGGCACAAGGCCTTAACCACGGTTTCCCGGTTTTTAAATTCTTCGATATAAGGCTCGTAGATATCCTCCGTATAGAGCATTTCTTCGTTTGCCAATGTCAGGATCTCTTCTACCGCTTCGGAAATCTCCTCTTTTGTATAGAGTGCTTTTTCTAAGGCCTGTTCCGCTATTTTAAGCAGCTCTTCTTCGGTCTTTTTTTCTTTGACGGCATCTCCCAGAACCGGTATCAAATCATATACAACGTCATCTATCACATGGACGCAGCCGCTATTTACATCCAGCGCCAGGTTGTAGCCGTTGTTTTTGTAAACATGTACCACCGTATTCTCTCCTTAATTATATGCACGGGCACACAGATTGAAAAATTCACGCTCTGCTTTATCCCTCAATTATCCGCCACAGGTCCATATCCTGTTTCGGTATTCATACGTATAATAAGCAGCGATCTTACTCGCTGCTTAAGAAACATCACATTATTTAACCTGTTCACAGCTCTGATTGCCCACTGTACAAGACGTCTTACAAGCTGACTGGCAGGAAGTCTGGCACTCGCCGCATCCGCCTTTTTTCATGGATTTCTTTAAATCTCTCGTGCTTAATGTTTTGATATGTTTCATCACATAGCCTCCTTTATTCACTTTAACTGCTGTCGGAATGAGCAAGCCGGTTCGGAATGGATACCCATGTCCCAAAGCGATGCACATGGCAGCCTTTGACGCTTGTATTTTGGACTGGTATACATTGCAGCCTTTGACGCTCATTGTGTCGACAAGTCACGGGCAGAGCTTCGAAAAACCTTCGGTTTTCCGAAGTCGCTTCGCTCGTCAAATGGACAAAGAACCCCTTGCTCAAGCAAGCTTGACAAGGGTTTCTTTGTCCGCTTGACTCTGCCCTATCGCACATTATATCATAGTTCTTTGACCATTGAAAGACTTTTTTTTAGGGGCTTAACCGCTTCATATGCTTAGCTGACCATACCGCCTAACATTCCACCGCCTGCACAGAGGAAAAATGTGGTCAGAAGATGACTCCCGATTACGACTTCCTGCTTTCCTACAATCATGGAAACTGCTGCCAGAATCACAAAATAGCCCGCCCCCAGCAAAAATCCCCACAGAAATTTCCGTACCTTCAGCTTTTTTCCCGCAATAAAGCCCGTAAGGAAATTTACCAGCACATAGATCACAATAACGGCTATATTGATAATCTTCTCATCCAGCCTGAACTTATACAGAAGAAACGCCAGGCCCAAAAGCAGAGCCCCTGTAATCACATAAGCAAATACCAATAATCCTGTCAAAATCAGCACTTTTCCGTTGACGCTTTCCTTATCCAATAACTGTTGACGCATTCCTTTTCCCCCATTTACTTCTCTTTTACTTGACAATTAAAAACATTTTTAGTATCTTTCCTTATAACATATGATGTAATTTAAAAAATATGATAGGAGCTGATTTTAATTTTGGATACCCCTGAAGCCATACAACTAGTGATTCTGGTAATTTTACTGCTGTCATCTGCATTCTTTTCTTCTGCGGAAACAGCTCTGACCTGTGTCAACAAGGTTAAAATGAAGACTCTTGCCGACGAAGGCAGCAAAAGCGCCAAACGTGTTTTGGATATTTTGGAGTCTCCGGGCAAGATGCTCAGTACTATTCTAATCGGAAACAATGTTGTAAATATATCCATTACCTCCCTTGCAACCACACTGACCATAAAGGTTTTAGGAAGCGTGTTTGTAGGTCTGGTAACCGGTCTTTTAACCATTCTCTTACTGCTTTTTGGCGAAATCGTTCCCAAAACCGCCGCAAGCATCAACTCGGAAAAACTGGCTTTGACCTACAGCGCCGTTATCAAGCCGTTGATGTTTTTGCTGACACCCGTTATTTTTGTTGTGGATAAGCTGTCCGGCGCAATTCTAAAGCTGATGCATATTAATGCAAACGGCGTTTACAATCCCATGACGGAAAACGAATTAAAAACCTATGTGGAAGTAAGCCATGAAGACGGCGCCATCGAATCGGAAGAACGAGAAATGATCTTAAATGTATTCGATCTGGGGGATTCCTTAGCAAGGGATATTATGATTCCCCGTATTGAAATGACCATGGTAGATGTGGATACTTCCTATTCCAAGCTTCAAAATCTGTTTAAAAATACTCTGTATTCCCGTATCCCCGTATATGAAGAGGATAAGGATCATATCATTGGCAGCGTGAACCTAAAGGACTTCTTTCTGGTAACCAAAAAGAGCGATTTTAAAATCCGGGATATTATGCGGGATATTTATTATACATATGAGACGAAGAAAACCGACGACCTGCTCATTGAAATGAGGGAAAGCGCCAACAATATAGCCGTTGTTCTGGATGAATACGGCGCTGCCGTAGGACTGATTACCTTAGAAGACCTTTTGGAAGAAATTGTAGGCGAAATCCGCGACGAATATGATGAGGAAGAGGAAGAACTGTTAAAGGAAATCGGCATGGGAACCTACGATATTGCAGGTTCCATGAAATTAAGCGATATTAACGACGCGCTGTTTACCACCTTTGAATCTGATGATTACGACTCCATTGGCGGTATTATGATAGAAAACTTAGACCGCATTCCCAAAAAGGGAGAAAGCGTTACTTTAGAAGACGGTACCATTATCACTGCAACCGTTATGAATAAAACCCGTATCATGCGGGTTACCGTAGTTCTTCCCGAAAAACATTCTGACGAGGATGCGGAGGATTCAAAAGCCGCCTCATCGGAAAATGCGAAGGAAACCTCTTTGGCAGCATCTGAAATTCCCCCTGATGACGCCCATCAACACAATTTGACTTCTTCAGAGGCTGCTACAGACGCCCTTTCCGACGCCACGGATTCCAACCTTTCGTAAAACTGGTCATAAAAATTCTTTTGGCAGTCATAAGGTGTTAAATAGAATTTTTCCAGAATATTCACAGATGCAGCCTTAACCGCACTCTCCCATGCTTCGTCGGGAAGAGCTGCGGTTTTTTCTTTTATGCCTCTTAAATAGTAATGCCAGTCTATCAAAAACCCTTGGTACTTTTCTATGGAAGCCTCGCCTATCCAATCCTCTATTTTAACCTTTGTTCTTTCTCCCGGCCCGCTGCACGCCCCTTCCAGAATAAAGTAGGCAAGCTTTCCATCTTTATAGTCTCTTCCCAAAGGGAAAAGCCTGCACAGTCCGGGTCGGAATCCATGAATGCTGCAACGCCCTTCTTCATTCAGGAAAACACACTGCTCTTTTCCCCCCGACATCCGCAAGTTGGGCAAAATCAGCCCGTCATTCACATTGAGGGATGCATAGCTTTCCAACAGCTTTGCAGGCGTGACAAAAAGGCCTTTCTCCAGCTTATAAAAATCAAAGGGATCGAGAATTATGGAATTCCCCATCCCCTGACAACAATCAGAACAGTCCCTGCAGTCACAGCATCCTATCCTGACTTTTTTATAAAATTCAAATAACTCCTCTGCAGCTGCCATCTCCGTTTCCTCTTGACTGTTTTTCCTTTTTTGTATTTTTATTTTCTTACTTTTTATCTTTTTGCAGGTTTTCCATTGGCCTGATTCTATACCTGCTCTCCACGCAGGGTATTCAATCTGTTATGAATGAATTCTCCCATTGTGCTTTTTTCCATTCCAAGGGCAATTGCCAGTTCGCCATGCAGATTGTTTTCCGCCTTTTTAAAATAGCGCTCGTCGGTATTCGTTGTCTTTTTTCCCTGTTCCAATCGGTTCTGCCGTCTTGTATATAAGGTCTTGATAATGCTGACCCATTGCCTGCAGTCGCAAGAATGAACGGCTTCTTTATATTTCATTTCCCGGTACTTTTCATCTCCTATGCGCATCTCCGGAATATTGGGAATATCTTCGATCAATTCGTTGGCTTCCTCTTTTGTCAGCACCTGGCGCATCATTACTTTATTGCTGTCCACAGCCGAATAAATTTTCCCCGCTTCCTCAAAAACCGGTTTCAATTCATAATACTGCTGCCCCTTAACAGCACCGGGAAGGCTCAGCTCCGCTATCCCTTCTACCTTACAGATTCCCCTGTTTTCATAAATAATAAATTCTCCTACTTGAAACATTTTAATCCTTCTTTCCGGCCGGTAGAAGCTTCCGCTTTACTCGCCTCCTTCAAAACATTTTTGGTAATGAAAAGCGCAAACCCCTGACTACCGGGCTTACGCTTTTGTTTGTCACATATATATTTTAACACTTTAAAAATTTGAAAGTCAAGCGTTTCTTCACTCTATCATGCCTTCTGCCATGCTTTTTTCTCTTTCATTACCTTATTTATCATGTTTCTCAGTCCTTCTTTGTATCTTTTCCGCTCTTTTTCCGTTTATACGATTTCATTTCCCTGTCACATAATTCCTGTTTTTGCATAAGCTAAAAGAAAAAACAGGTAAGAACATGGCAACAATTGTATTGGATGCCGGTCACGGCGGTTCCGACAGCGGCGCAGTTTACGGCAGCCGTGTGGAAAAGGACGATAATCTGGCATTAACTCTTGCCGTAGGGGATATTCTGGAAAGAAACGGTGTAAATGTGATTTACACACGGACAAATGATATTTATGAAAGTCCTGCCCAGAAAGCCGATGAAGCAAATGCGGCAAATGCAAACTATTTTGTGTCGATACACAGGAATTCCACACCTGTTCCAAACTCCTATTCCGGCGTAGAAAGCCTTGTTTACAACAGATATGGCAGGGCCTATGAAATGGCTGTTAACATCAACGACCAGCTGAGCCGGATCGGCATGAACAATCTTGGAATCAATGAGCGCAAAAACCTTGTTGTTTTAAGGCGCACTTCCATACCTGCCGTCCTTTTGGAAATCGGCTATGTCAATACAGATGCTGACAATGTATTTTTTGACGCCCGCTTTGATGATATTGCCAACGCTATCGCCCAAGGGATTCTGGAGACAATACAATAACTTTATCCGGGAAATCATTCTCATGGGAAGATACCGACAAAAAACAATCCGGAAACGGCGTATAGGTTCTTGTATAAACGCAGTCTTGTGGCTGGGCAGACAGAAGTCCTGCAATGCCTTCCCCCGAAAGCTTTGCCGCACTTTCTTTTCTTGTCCAGAGCCTTATAAATGCAGAATTCTTTTCCTCCTCTTTCTTCAAAGCAGAAAATGACTGCATTTCTTCTTCTGAGCTGATGCGCCGCAACACGTTTTCCTGATACTGCCTGACCCCCTCGACATCAATCCCAACCTCTTTGCTATCCAATGCACAGGCAGCATAGTCGGCGCTATGGGATAGGTTTACATAAAATCTATTCTCATAGGGGAAATACATCTTTCCATTTTTGTTATAATAGGGCGTTTCCTCTAAAGAAACGCCCCTTTTTTTCATGCAAAATAGAAGGAGGGCGCCTGCGGCCAGGCTTCTCTCCTTGTCTTTTGGGTTTTTGCAGGTATCCACTGCTTTTTTTCGAAAATCGGGCAGGGAATCATAGAGTTGTTTTGCTCCGGTCTGGGTTATCAGGGCGGAGGTGTTGGTAATGTAGATTTCCATAAGAGAGGCTCCTTTTGTTCTGTAAGTCGAAAGTTGCCTGATTGTCTTAATTTAAATGTTTCTTATAGACTCTGGAAGGTTCGCTATTTATGTCATTCATTATCTGATAAAATTCACATCCATACTTTTCGTAAAATCCGGTATGATTTGTTGATAGAAAGATATTCTGCACCTTATCTGCTTTGGCACGCTTCTCAATTTCCTGAAACAGGTATTTTACATAATGATGTCCTCTATATTCCGGAAAAGTATATACAAATCCCATCCACGGGGTCTCTATCCTTTGTGGACGTTACTTTTACTAAATTCTCCTCGGTAAATTCAAAGTAACAGAAGTCTCTTCAAGAAGCTCTCTGGATGCCGCATACTCTAATTCTTCGCCAAATCTGTTTCGGTATAAAGTGATAAATTCAGGCTGTAAAGCCTTCCTCTTCCCAAAATCATTTGCCGCTATTACGGGAGTTGTTTCAACACCAAGGTACATATTTCCCTAAAGATTAAATTTTTTAATAGAAGCGGTAATCCTTTCCAGATTTTCAACAGACAAATATGACGGTGTTCCGCCCCCAAGATCATAACCGACAACGGGCTTAACTTTGATCAGAGTTCTATACATCTCAATTTCTTTCAACAGATATGCAACATATTTATCCGGATCCTCTTCTGCCGTCTTATCCAAAACTACGTATGCGCAAAACCTACATCTGGCCTGACAAAATGGAATATGTACATAAAGACACAATTCCTCCTGCTTCTCAATATTGCTCTTTACCACATGATAAATATCTTCATGATCATGGACTTCATGCTACGCTTAGGAATTCGGTTGCAGGGAATATGCTGTAATACAATAATGACGGAACTTGATTCGCCGTTCAAATATTTCTCTGCATTCCACAAATATTTCCCCTGTTTTTCTCTGCTTTACCGCACTCCTGCCATCCTGTCATAAATCATGTCCAGCCACTCTCTATTAAGCTGAGTGGTGCTGAGAATACTGAACCTGTCTTTTCTGGTCTCCGGCGCCCTCATCCATGCGTCGGCAAAAATCTCTTTGGTAATGCCATAAGCAGCGGGATTTAATTCAATGCCGTATGCTTTGCATACCTCGATAAGCTGGGTTTCATCCCTTCCCTGGAAAATACATGCCCCGACGCTTCCCAAAGCAACTGCCATTCCATGGGAAATCTTTAACTGGGGATAATATTCTTCTATGGCATGGCAGAACAGATGCTCCGCACCGCTGCTGGGCCTGGAGCTGCCTGCAATCTCCATGGCAAGACCACCCATAACAAGGGCCCTGGACAAAATGCGGATAAAGGTTTTGCTGGTAAGGGACTTATCGTCGCAATGGTATACGCTGTCATATGCCATTCTGGCAATGGCGTAGGCAAAGTCATCCACAGGCTTTCCCTCATGCTTTGCCGCAAGCTGCCAGTCAAATAAAGCGGTATGCTTGCTGATGGTATCCCCGATGCCCGATAAGGTCTGGCCCTTAGGGGCTTTCATGATCATATCCGTATCCACTAAAATCGCCGTGGGAATCTTACACCCCAGGGTCTTACGATTCATGCCCTCTGTCTGTAAAACAGAAAAGGGAGAAGCTAAGGAATCATTGCTTAATGTGGTTGGAAGGCAGATATAAACCGCCTTGCTTACAAATGCAGCATATTTCGCCACATCCAAAACCCTTCCGCCGCCGAAGCCTATGACCACCTTGATATTCTGGATGCAGATGTGCTTGGCAAGCTCCATGGCCTGGTCAAAGCTTCCTTCTTCCGATAAGTAAATTTCACTATCCTTAAAATCCCTCTGTATTTCTGCAAGATATCCGGGATATAAGTCGCTTAAAAACTGCTCTGTCACAATGATTGTCTTCTGCCCTTTGATCTGGGGCAGATAAGAGGCAACCGTTTCGTCAACATGTTCAAAAAGGCCCTCTTCCACTACCAGACAAAGGGGAAGGTTAAAACGATTAAACTGGTTCATTAGATTCTCCTGATATTTCTATTTTTAACTGCGTTCTACTTTTCTGCTTCATCCTCTTTTTCTGAAAGATTCAGGGCAATCTGAAGCTCGTCAAGCTGCTCTTTATCTACAACGCCCGGCGCATCGGTCAAAAGACAGGATGCATCCTTTACCTTGGGGAAGGCAATCACTTCACGGATGCTGTCCGCTTTTACCAACAGCATAACCAATCTGTCCAGTCCGTATGCAAGGCCTGCATGAGGCGGAACGCCGTATTTGAATGCGTTTAATAAAAATCCGAACCTTTCCCATGCGCTTTCCTTTGTAAAGCCCAGCACTTCAAACATCTTTTCCTGAATATCGTTTTGATGGATTCTGACGGAACCGCCGCCCAATTCTACACCGTTTAATACAATATCATAGGCTTTGGCACGCACTCTTGCAGGATCGGAATCAATATACTGCCAGTCCTCTTCCATGGGCATGGTAAAGGGATGATGCATTGCCATAAAGCGGTTTTCTTCATCGCTCCACTCAAGCAGCGGAAACTCTGTAATCCACAGGAAATTAAATTTATCTTCATCGATTAACCCAAGGGAATGTCCCAGCTCAAGGCGGAGCGCTCCCAGCACGTTCCAGACAATTTTATTTTTGTCCGCTGCAAACAAAAGTAAATCTCCCGCTTCTCCTCCCATGGCATCCACAAGGGCTTTTAATTCCTCTTCCGTCATAAATTTTGCAAAGGAGGATTTGCAGCTGCCGTCCTCCTGTATAGAAAGATAAGCCAGCCCCTTTGCACCGTTACCCTTGGCAGAGTCAACCAGCGCGTCGATTTTCTTTCTGGGCATTGCCGCCTGTCCTTTTACATTGATACCTCTTACGGAACCGCCGTTTTCCAATGCGGAAGTAAAGACGCCAAAGCCGCATCCTGACACTACGTCCGACACATTCACAAGCTCCATGCCGAATCTGGTATCCGGCTTATCGGAACCGAATCTGTCCATAGCGTCCTGCCAGGTCATTCTTGGTAAAGGCAGGGAAACCTGTAAACCGATTGCTTTTTCACAAACATAGGCAATCAGTCTTTCGTTTACATCCATAACATCCTCTGCATCCACAAAGGATAATTCCATATCAATCTGGGTAAATTCCGGCTGACGGTCTGCACGAAGATCCTCGTCGCGGAAACATTTTGCAATCTGTACATAACGATCATAACCGGAGCACATCAAAAGCTGTTTAAACAGCTGGGGAGACTGGGGAAGGGCATAAAAGCTGCCGGGATGAACACGACTGGGCACCAGATAATCCCTTGCGCCTTCCGGAGTGGATTTATTTAAAATCGGGGTCTCTATTTCCAAAAATCCTTCCTCTGTCAGGAAAGAACGAACCTCCGCACAGATTTTGCTCCTTAAAATCATATTCCTCTGGACATCGGGTCTTCTCAAATCCAGATAACGGTATTTTAAGCGGATTTCTTCCTTTGTCTTGCTATTTTCTTCAACAGGAAAAGGCGGGGTCTCCGATTCGGATAAAATACGGACCTGTTCTGCCACAATTTCAATATCCCCTGTAGCAAGATTTTCATTGACCGCACCTTCACGTTTGCACACCTTGCCTACAACGGCAACAACAAACTCGCTTCTCATTTTTTCCGCCTTGGCAAAGCTTTCTGCGCCGCATTTATCCTCTTCAAAAATAATCTGCAGGATTCCGCTTCTGTCCCGTAAATCCACAAATATAATGCCGCCTTTATTTCTCTGTTTTGCCACCCATCCCATGACAGTTACGGTTTCCCCGATATTCTGATCGGAAACCTCTGTGCATCTATGGGTTCTCTTTAACCCTTTCATTGTTTCAGCCATATTACTGCCTCCTGATTGTCTTATCTGTTTTTCTCATTTTTTCATATTTTCATCTTTTCATATTATTAAGGTCATTCACTTCTTCGCGTCATGATTACCGGAGTACGGTCATACTCTTACCGCTTTAAAGGTTCTTTGTAAAAATCTACGAATTCCTCATAACCGTCCTTCTGAAGCTGCTCCTTCTGGAACTTTTTATTCTTATTCATCCGTACTACAAGCACCTGCATGCCCTTAGCCCGTTCCTCCTGAGCCTTTGCAATGACCTGGCAGAGATTTTCCGTGGAAATTCCCTTCTCCACCAGATATGCCACCTTCTTTGCCTGCTTCGGAATCCGGAAACCGTTGTCCATGAGAATCGTAATAATCCGTTCAAACCCAATAGAAAAACCACATGCAGGCACATCATTTCCCGTAAAACGTCCAATCATCTTATCATATCTGCCGCCTCCTGCAACGCTGCTGCCAAACTGAGGCATTTCGATTTCAAAAATAGTCCCCGTATAATAGGACATTCCCCTTACCAAAGTAGGGTCGAATACAATGGAAAAATTGGTATCCACCGTAGCGGAAACACTTGCCTTGATTTCAGACAGGCTGGAAACCACCTCATCCTCCAAAAATTCGCCAAGGCTTTCGCCCAAAAAAGCAATTCCGTCTTCGGCATTTTCAATTCCTTCAAAAAGCGCCATATATTTATCTACGGATTCTTTTGCAAAACCGTTTGCCACTAAATCCTCCGCAACGCCTTCCATTCCGATTTTATCCATTTTATCCAAAATAATGAATACCGTATCCAGTTGTTCTTCATCAAAGCCGGCATAAGAAGCCATTGCCTTTAAAATCCTTCTTTCATTAAGGCGCACCTTAAATCCGGAAAATCCCAGCTTTCCGAGAGTGGTAGTGGTGGCAAGAATCAACTCGATTTCCGCAAGATTACTGGGTTCTCCCAAAATATCAATATCACATTGCATGAACTGACGGAATCTTCCCTTCTGAGGCCTGTCCGCACGCCACACATTCCCCATCTGCAGCGCCTTAAAGGGTGCGGGCAGGTTTGCCCCGTTATTGGCATAATATCTTGCCAGCGGCAGAGTCAGATCATACCGCAGACCGCCGTCTACAAGGTCTGCCTCCTCCTTTGCCCCGGACAGATTTAACTTGTCCCCTCTTTTCATAATCTTAAAAATCAGTTTTTCGTTTTCCCCGCCCTGCTTGCTGCAAAGATTGCCGATTGTCTCCACACAGGGAGTTTCAATAGGGGTAAAACCAAATTTCCTGTAATTTTCCTTGATCACATTCATGACATAATCCCGTATCTGCATTTCCGCAGGCAGTATGTCCTTCATGCCGGTTACCGGTTTTTTATTTAAAGCCATTTTCTTACCTTCCTCTTTCTCATAATCATTCACAATTTTACAACCTTTTGGCATATTCTACAAGGTTAAACTGTATTTCTCTTTTACTTTTTATTGCAAAATATAAAATACATCTAAAAAAAGTTAACAGGCATACTGTGCAATCCGCTTACAGTATGCCTGCGTTTTTTATATGCGCTTCCGGCTGAATATTTTCTTTCCCCGCCTGGATATGTCAGTCAATTTTATGCTGTGCATTCTTCCAGGTTTATCAGATAGGACATGCTATAATGGCAGTCTTTTCGTCTTTCAAAAACCAGTTCCATCTGTTTGATTTCCCCGTCCACATACGTCATGGGCAACAGCTCCGCACTCTCTTTTCCACACCTTTTCCCATTGATCATACCAACAGGGAAATTCTTCCTATGAATTCTATGGAATTTCCCCATATGTGCAATTATACGGAATTTGACAAACGAATCGACAAATGCATTCCCTGGCACTGGCATCCTTCTTTTGAATTCAATTATGTTTTAAAAGGAGAAGTCATTGTACCGGCCGCAGAAACTGCCATTCTTTTAAAGCAGGGAGACGCCGTTTTTATTAATTCAGGCATCATACATGACGTTTGTGCCAAAGACAGGGCGGAACATGTCAGGATATATTCCCATATTTTTTCCCCGCAGTTTTTATCGGGTATGAGCGGAAGCGTCTTTGAACAGAAATACATTTCCCCCGTTACAAGCAGTCGGGATTTACCTTTTTACTTAATCCGTCCCGATACCTATCAGAAGATCCGTATGATTGAAAAATTATTAAAAACTGTTGAATTAGCAGAAAATGAGCCTTTCGGCTATGAATTTGAAATACGGACAGAATTATGCCGGCTTCGGTATATGCTTTTAAAAGAAACGGAGGAATTGAGAGTTCATACCATCCAAAAAAGCACTGTTGACATGGAACGCATCAAAATCATGATGCAGTATATTTATGACCATTATATGGAAAAACTGACCCTTACGGATATAGCCCTTTCAGCCAATATCAGCAACCGGGAATGTACCAGATGTTTTCAACGCTGTATCAAAACCACTCCCGTCAACTACCTAAAGGAATATCGCATCCGCACAGCCGCAGAAATGCTCCTTACCACCGATAACAGCATTATAAACATCAGCGAAAACTGTGGCTTCAGCTCCGCCAGCTATTTTGGAAAAGCTTTCTTAGCGGCTATGGGATGCACCCCCAGGGATTACCGCAGATCACATATGGTAAGCTCCCTTCTGGGCAATTCTTAACAAATCCCTTCTGGAATTGATTTCCAGTTTGGTAAAAATGTTTTTTAATGAGCTTTTTACCGTATTCTCACTGATAAAAAGCTGCGCCGCAATCTGCTTGTTGGTATGACCGTCCACCGCCAGAAGGGCAATATCGTTTTCCCTTCTTGTAAGGAGGGGAAATATGCCTGTATATTCCCTGTTCCGGGCGCTTTTCCCGGCACGGGACACCTTGCGGCATACTGCCATAATGGGTTTATAGCGTTCATCCTCCTCCATCAATTCCTGAAATGGTTTCATCAACCATTCTCCATACTTGGCATAGAGCATAATAGGTTCAAAACCTGCCATATCCGCCACTCTGCGGATATATGCTTTTGCTTCCTCCACCCGTTCTAGGGCTGCTGCCGCTGAAGCAAAAATCAGATAAATACAGCCTATGGTATAAGTATTTTCATATTTTTCCACAATGGATAAGATTTCTTCCTCTGCAGAAAGCATTTCAGAAAACTTCTCTTCATGGAGAGCCGTTGCCATTTTAATCATAATGGCATAGGGATATGCCTGATACATGATTTTCCCCGGCAGTCTTCCTTCCTTGTTGATCCAGCCCGCCAGCTGATTCGGATATCCAAGATATTCATAAAAGAAAGCCTCACACATATCAACGCAATAGCTTAGACCGGTATTCTCTCCTGTCTCGCACAAGACCATAGAACGCATTTCCTTCAGCGTTTCCTTTGCCTGTTCAAAGTCGCCTTTAATATAACACAGCTGGGCTTTTAAATATCTGGCGTTAATACTAAAACCGCTTAAGTGCCTGATACCGCATTTCCACATAGCCTTATCGCACAAAATTTCCGCCTGTTCAAAATCTCCTACATAATACTTGTATTCCGCTTCCGCCAGATATTTTACGCCGTCGTAGGAACAGATTCCCTGAGCATGATATTCATCCATCTGCTCTCCCAGCTTTTGTACCAGTTCCTGTCCGCTTCCTTCCCTGTAAAACATATGAAAAACAGAGGGAATCCCATAATTTCTCGGAACGTTTTTGTCAATACAGGGCAGTTCCTCTCCCTGAAAGCTCAATGCCTTTTTCATATAATTTCTCATTAAATCCAGATCATTGAAAGCGCTCTGGGATAAAAAGACATAATAAGCCTTCCAAAGATAATCCTTGTCCTCTTTGGCAAGCTTAATCTGCTTCATATTCTTTTTGAACAGCCATTTACATTCTGAAAGCCGCTCTTCCTGACCATAATTATAAAAACGCCACATAAAAAGAACGAGACAGAGCGGATAGTCCTCAAACAGGGCTTTGGGGCAGTTATCAAAGCACCGGATAATCAACCTCTCATCTTCATCCGGCGCACAGATTGTTTCAAATAATTCCAGGGTCCTTAACATACCTTCGTAATTTCCCGCCTTTTCATACCACTTTAGAGCCTCATAAAAATCCTGTCTGGACACTTCATATTCAGCCATTCTTTCATACCGGATACACTTTTCCGAAAGACTCAGCTTTTCAAAATGATGATAAATACAGTTCCTGAAAATCGTATGGAAATGATACAGGCCCGAATCCTGGTCCTTACCAAAAAAAGTATGATTTTCCGTTAGCTCTTCAAGCATAGAAGAGCAATCCCCGCCATCATGAAAAAAATCAGCCTGTTCCTTTGTAAAATCCGGCAGAAAGACCAGATAGGAAAGGAAATACTGGGTTGCCTTGGAGCAGGAAGCATAAGCCACCCTGTCCACAAGATGCTCCATATCCGCCGACATCTCGCTCTTCCCCATTCGCAGATAGTTTAATGCCGTCACATAAATCATGGAAATCCAGCCTTCGGATTTTTCATAAATCTGCTCAACCTCTTCATCGGAAAGAGAAAGCTGATACATATTCAGGTAGTTATGCACATCCTCTCTGGAAAGACACAAATCTTCTGTGGTAATTTTGTTCAGTTTACCCGTGGAAACCAACAATTCCTCGTCTTTAAAGACTTTTTTCTGGGAAATAATAAAAATTCGGATTCTTTCATGAAATTCCCTTGCCAGAAACCGGATGAATTCGCTTGTCTGCCTGCTTTGGATCTGATGAAAATCATCCAGGACCAAAACCAGGGGTTCTTTCTGTATAAGCTTATCCATCTCCGTCGCAAACCGCGCTCTCTGCATTCCGTCAGCGGGAAAAGGAGAACGCAGAAGCTCCCTTGATACCTTGGAAGCGGAAAATAATTCCACACAAAGAGAATTCCATCCATGGGAAAGATTGTCATCATAAATGTTAATCCATTTTTTAATTCCCTCAGCATGCTTACAAATCTGACGTACCGCAACTGTCTTTCCGTAGCCTGTGGGCGCTTCCACCACGGTAATGGTACGGTCTGCCGAAAGCATAAGCGCTCTTTTTAACCGCTCCGGCATATATATTTGATTTTTTACAGGCAATTCCTCCTGCGTCATATCCTTCTTCATAGTTATCCCAGCCAGCCTTCATCTTTTTGCAATTGAAACAGGGCGCTTTTGCGCTTTAACATTTCATCAAATTTCTCTATATAAAGCCGGACGTCCTTTACGTTATCCGCCCGTTCAATTCTGCCCTCCGGCAATAAAATCTTGGAAATGCTTCCCGCACCCAAGGCCATTATGGTCTGCACTTCCTCCATGATCAGAATATTATAAACGCCGTATTTTCCTTCCCTCGCGTACCCTACATTTTCCAGATTCCCGGTCATATTCTTCTGCCTGTAAAGATAATAGGGATGCATGTTCATGGCTTTTGCTCCTTCTGCGGCAATGGCCATGGTTTCTTCCGTATTCTGCAGGTATTCCATCCCGTTTTGAAGAATCCACTCCCGAAGCTTCGACGCCCGTTTTACCGCCAGGGAATGAACGGTCAGGGAATCGGGGTTCAGCTTTTCTACTTCTGAAACCGTCCCGGCAACATCCTCTGCATTTTCGCCGGGCAGTCCCAAAATCAAATCCATATTAATATTGTCAAAGCCCATATCCCGTCCCAGGAAAAACGCTTCTTTTACCTGCTCTACCGTATGTCTTCTTCCGATGAGCTTTAAAGTTTCCTCCTTCATGGTCTGGGGATTAATGGATATTCTGGATACGCCGTGGCTCTTTATAACCTTCAGTTTTTCCTTTGTAATACTGTCCGCCCGCCCAGCTTCCACAGTAAATTCCAAAAGCTTTGACAAATCAAAGGTTTTCTCCAAATGGGAAAGCAGCCTTTCAAGACGTTCTGCCGACAGGGTTGTGGGCGTTCCTCCTCCGATATACACGCTGTCTAGCGCCTTTCCCCTATAAGCCCCGGCCACATAGTCCATCTCCCCACAAAGGCATTCTATGTACCGATCCACAAGCTCCTCATATGCACAAATGGGATAAGACGTAAAGGAACAGTAAAGACAAGTGGTGGGACAGAAAGGAATGCCGATATAAAGGCTGTATCCTTCCTTTCCGTGCAGGGGCGCAAGCAACTGCCGCTCCCTATTGGCAATCTCTATGGAAAGCTCCGTTTTTTCCCTGCTGACAAAATGAGCTTCTTCCATAAATTTTGAAATTTCTTCATGACTCTTTTCGGAAGAAAGCATCCCCATGGCAATCTTTGTAGGACGGATTCCCGTAAGATTTCCCCATGGCAGGGATTTACCCGAATATTCCCTCAGACTTTGGTACAGCCTGCTTTTGAAAAGGTTTTTCCCCTCTTTTTTCGGATGTTCGTTATCCTCAAGCATATTTTCTATAAGGAAGGGAACTTCCCTGTCTAATCGCAGCTTTCCCTCTGAATCCATAACATAAAAAGCGATTCTTTGTTTGCTCCCCTTTAAAACAATGTCCATAAACAAATGTTTCTTTAAGTCCTCCGCTTTCTCGTTATCCGTAGAGGGAGAGATTACCTTTACCGTCTCCTCCGGGTAAAAAGCCTTAATAAGGGAATGTATATCATAATCCAACTTTTCCGTATCTACCGTTACCGCAAGCATATTGCTCCTTTGTGTCTATTTTCTTTCGTTTTATCGTTTTTCTTTACTCTTTTCCGGCTCTCTTTTTTCTTATATGGATTTATATTCCGTCTTTCTCCGTATGGCTACTGTAAAAAAGGATTATACTTTTTCTCATGACCGATGGTCGTGGCCTCTCCATGCCCCGAAAAAACCTTAACTTCATCCGGCAGCACAAAAAGCTTCTCCTTCACACTTCTGACCAGCTGGGACATGGAACCGGTGGGAAAATCCGTTCTTCCTACCGACTCTAAAAAGAGGGTGTCTCCTCCTATAAGAAAACCATCCTCCTCAAAATAATAGGCGCAGCTTCCTTTTGTATGGCCCGGCGTAGCTATGACCCGGAAGGAAATGCCCGCTTCTTCACGCAGCTCTCCATCCCTGACATAGCCGTCCGGTTCTACAACATATGCCCTTCCAAAGCCTTCCGATAAATTTAAGCTTACATCCTTACAAATTTCCGCTTCTTCATCCAAAGCATAAATAGGGGCACCGCTTAATTTCTTCAGTTCATTACAGCCCTCAATATGGTCAAAGTGGCCATGGGTAAGATAAATTGCCGCCACCTTAAGCCCCGCGCCTGCAAGCTTTTCATAAACAAGCCCGCCCTCATCGCCGGGATCAAATACAATAGCGTCTTTTTTTTCATCATCATAAACAAAGAAACAGTTTGTAGCGCATGCGCTCAATATCATTTTTCCGATTTTTAACATTTTTTACCTCCATAAGCCTGACAAACCTGCTTCCATTTATCCGTGAAAGCATGTGGCATACATTACCCCGTCGTTCTCTCAATATCAATTACGCTTTCCGTGCCTTTTAGCTTCTCGATAACACGGTTTAATTCGTCCTTGCTGCTAACCTCGAAAGCAGTTGACATGGTTGCCACGCCCTGCTTACTGGTCTTTGTATTCATACTGATAATGTCAATATTCTTTTCTGTAAGAGCCCTGGAAACATCCGCCAGAAGTCCGTTGCGGTTATTGGCATAAATCGTGATTTCAGCCAAAAACTTCCCGGCTCCTTCCAGACTTTCATCCTGCCACTCGGCATCAATGAGCCGTACCCGTTCGCTTTCCTGCAAATTGATAATATTGATGCAGTCCGTCCTGTGTATGGAGACTCCTCTGCCTCTTGTAACAAAGCCCACGATCTCGTCTCCCGGCACCGGAGAGCAGCACTTGGAGAAACGTACCGCCACATCATGGATGCCTTTAACCACAATGCCGCTCTGGGACCTGCTTTTGGGATGCATCTGCTTTGCAGCGGCATTTTCCTCCACATGCTTCAATATCTCTTCATCGGTCATTTCCTTCTGGTGGTCCTTGTCGAAAAGCTCCTTCATCTTATTAATGATCTGCCCTTCCTTTAAACCGCCATGTCCGATTGCTGCCAGAACGGATTCCCAGTCCTTAAAGCCGTACTTTTTCATAATGGCTTCCATATATTCGGGACGCATGACGTCTACCTGATTGATGGACTTTGCCTTGCAGTAGCCTTGTAACAGGTCTTTTCCCTTTATAATATTTTCGTCCTTAAACTCATTTTTAAACCACTGGTTGATTTTATTTTTGGCCTGTGTGGACTTAACCACATTGAGCCAGTCCCGGCTGGGTCCTCTGGAATTCTGGCTGGTCAGGATTTCCACCTTATCGCCGTTGTTAAGCACATAATCATTGGTTACCAGCTTGCCGTTTACCCTTGCTCCCACCATTTTATTTCCCACGGCGGAATGAATGCTGTAAGCAAAATCAATGGGCGTAGAGCCAGCGGGAAGATTTTTCACGTCCCCTGTAGGCGTAAAGCAGTAAACATTATCCGCAAATAAATCTAAATCGCTTTTCAAAAGCTTTAAAAATTCTTTGTTATCGGAAGTATCTCTCTGCCACTCTAGAATCTGTTTCAGCCAGGACAGCTTCTCTTCTTCCCCCGTAGCAATCTTTTTCCCGTCCGCCGCTTCTTTGTATTTCCAGTGGGCGGCAATACCATATTCCGCCGTTTTGTGCATTTCGTAGGTACGAATCTGGATTTCAAAAGGCTGTCCCGTACTTCCGATTAATGTGGTATGCAGAGACTGGTACATATTTCCTTTGGGCATGGCAATATAATCCTTAACCCTGCCCGGTATGGGTTTATACATTTCATGAATAACACCTAAAGCCGCATAGCAATCCTTAACATTGTCTACAATGATGCGGACGGCGAACAGATCATAAATCTGGTCAATGGTTTTATTCTGGTTTTTCATTTTTTTGTAAATACTGAAAAAATGTTTGACTCTTCCGTCAATTTTAGCCTTGATTCCCGCGTTTTCAATATGCCTGCTTACTTCGTCCACAATATACTGCACATATCTTTCCCGCTCGCTTTTCCTGACAGAAATTTTATCCACCAGATCGTAATACACATCCGGCTGCAGATATTTTAAAGAAAGGTCGTCTAATTCTACCTTGAGTTTGGAAATTCCCAGCCTGTGGGCAATGGGAGAATAAATATCCAAGGTTTCCCTTGCCTTTTCCTGCTGCTTTTCCGGCACCATATGCTTTAAGGTACGCATGTTGTGCAGCCTGTCGGCAAGCTTGATGATGATAACCCGGATGTCCTTTGCCATGGCCAGGAACATTTTTCGTAGATTTTCCGCCTGCAGTTCGATCTTATCCCCGTCGTATTGCAGCCTTCCCAGCTTGGTAACGCCATCCACCAAAAGGGCTACATCGCTTCCGAATATTTCCTCTATTTCCTCTGTGGTAAAAAGCGTATCCTCCACCACATCATGTAAAAGCCCCGCCGCAATGGTTTCCTTATCCATTTCCAGTTCTGCCAGAATTATGGCAACACACAAGGGATGAATGATATAAGGTTCTCCCGATTTGCGCGCCTGGTCTTTATGGGCATCATAAGCCAGACGATAAGCTTTTTCAATCAAAGAAATATCGTCGCTTGGATGATACTTGTATACTCTGGCAATCAAATCCTCATAAAGCTCTTCGGGACTTTTGAATTCCTCCATAGCCTCAATGCGACCGTCATCTATTACCAGCTCTGTTTTTTTCTCTTCCGGGTTTTCTGTTATATACTTTGTATTATCCGCCATATTTACCGCCCACTTTACCAATATAACTAAGATTATATTATTATTTTGACTTTTCGTCAATTTCCTACTACGCAAAGACTTCCGATTATGCTAAAATGATTTTCGGGTAATATTGCATAATTTGGCAAAGCTTATATTACACGGAGGTTATTTTTTATGATATCAAAATGGTTGAAACACATAAGTGCGACCAGATTGATCGCTTTAAGTTTTCTGATTGTTATTTTATCCGGTTCTATTCTGTTATGCCTTCCCTGCTCCTCAAAAGGCGGAGAATGGACCGGCTTTACAGATGCGTTTTTTACCGCAACCAGCGCCACCTGTGTGACCGGCCTTGTGGTATTTGACACATTTTCCCACTGGTCTCTTTTCGGTCAGCTCATTATTCTTCTTATGATTCAAATCGGCGGAATCGGTTTAATGACTATCATCATCATGCTTTTCATTTTTCTGAAACGGAAAATCAGCCTTCACGAAAGACTGCTATTAATGCAGTCCGCAGGTACTGTCCGCATCAGCGGCATGGTAAAACTGGTAAAAAGGATCGTAAAAGGCACCCTTATATGTGAAGGAGTGGGCGCTCTTTTCCTGGCAGTGCGATTTATTCCTCAAATGGGACTTCTTACCGGGAGTTATTACGCCGTTTTTCACTCCGTATCCGCTTTTTGTAATGCGGGGTTTGATTTAATGGGACGTTTCGAGCATTTTTCATCCCTTACCGCCTATGAACAGGACCCTGTGGTAAATATTACCATCATGCTTTTAATCATTGTGGGCGGAATCGGTTTCCTCGTCTGGGATGAAATCGTCAGATACGGCGTTCATTTCGGTAAATATTCCCTCCATGCCAAAATCGTCCTGTCCACCACAGCCTTTCTGGTTCTATCGGGAACCATCGGCTTTTTCATCTTTGAATATCACGGGAATCTGGAAGAATTGTCCCTTTCTAATAAGCTGCTTTCCTCGGCTTTTATGTCCGTTACCACCAGGACTGCCGGCTTTAATACCATGGACACGGCGACCCTATCGGAATCCGGAAGCCTTTTATCCATGATACTCATGTTTATCGGCGGAAGCCCCGGCTCCACCGCAGGCGGCATCAAGACATCCACGCTTGCGGTTGTTTTCTTTGCCACCGTTTCCATGTCCAAAGGACGCAATGAAATAACCCTGTTCAAAAGAAGCCTGAGAGCGGATATGGTAAAACACGCCGCAGTCATTATTATCATTTATTTATTGGGAATTTTATTTGCCACCATGATAATATGCCATGTGGAACCTTATTCCATAACGGATATCCTGTTTGAAACCATATCGGCTGCCGCTACAGTGGGACTTTCCAGGGGACTTACCCCCTCTTTGTCCACCCTCTCCCATATGATACTTGCGTTTTTAATGTTTGCCGGCCGTATCGGCGGTCTTTCCATGATGCTGGTATTCGGAGAGCAAAAACAGCAGCCGCCCTTAAGCAGACCTACAGAACCCATCATTATCGGTTGATTGATCTTATGCTTTCGCTGCTTAAGGATAGAAAAGGATAATCATCTGACTGATTGTCGGGTATTAACCATCATAAATATTGTATTAGAAAGAAGGAATAAAACATGAAATCTATACTGGTCATCGGAATGGGCACCTTGGGGAGGCACCTTGCCGCAAAGATGCAGGAAATGGGAAATGATGTAATGATTGTAGATAAAAACGAATATATCATTCAGGAGCTTGCCCCGATTTTCCCGGACTCCGTTATCGGAGACTGTACAAATGAAGCGGTTCTTTGCTCCATCGGCGTCAACAATTTTGACTATTGCTTTGTGGCAATCGGAGAAGACTTTTACTCCTCCCTGGAAATTACTTCGATTTTAAAGGAGCTTGGTGCAAATTATGTCATATCCAAAGCGAGACGTTTTAGACAGGCAGAATTCTTAAAGAAAATCGGCGCTGACGAAGTATTCTACCCCGAACGTGAAATCGCCGAGAAGCTGGCCGTTCGCTACAATGCTACCAATATTTTCGACTATATTGAGCTGACTTCAGAATACTCCATTTTTGAAATACCCATTCTGCCGGAATGGGAGGGGAAAACCATTGTGGAAGTGGATGTGCGGAAAAATTATAATATTAATATTATTGCAATTAAAAACGGCTCCCAGATCAATCCCGGTCCCGGCGGGGAACACGTATTTGAAAAGGGAAGCCATATTGTGGTTATCGGTAAATCCTCCGACGTATTCAAGCTTTCCGCCCAGATACCGGAGCAGTAAACTTTACCTGCCGGATTCTTTTAATTCGAAAGCAAGACCTACCGTTCTCGGTCCCGCATTGGCGGCAATTGCAGCACCTATCTGATAGTAGCCTGCGGGACCGTAGCCCACGCGCTCTTTCATCATATTTTCAATTTCCTCTCTCACGCTTACATCATCTCCATAAATGACCTCGTAAGGAGTTCCCGGCTTCATATCGGCAAGACTCATATCCACGATTTTGGGAATCAGCTTTCCTTCTCCCCGCACCTTTGCGCCGGTGGTAATCTCATTATCACAGATTTTCATAATGGGCTTTAAATTCAGCCTGTCTCCCACAAATGCCGCAGCGCTGGGAATCCTGCCGGATTTACCCGCATATTTGAGCGTATACATGCCAAAATAAATACGCCTGTTATCTATTGCATTTCTTATGTATGCGTCTATTTCTTTTGCACTTTTTCCTTCTTTTACCATTTTAGCTCCGTTTACAACGGGAACTCCGTAAATCGCCGAGTAACCTTTTCCGTCAATATTGTAAATGCGGACCTTTCCTTCATACTCCGGATGCTCGTCAAAAAAGGCTTCTTTTGCCATAACCGAATTTCCGTAAGTGGAAGAACCGTGGGAATTGATTAATACCAGAATAATATCCGTATATCCCGCCTTTGCCTCTTCCAAATATAACTCCTGAAACTCAAAAGGGGTTATCTGGGAGGTTTTGGGTATTTCATCATACTGCGCCATCAGCTCATAAAACCCGTCGTTGTCAAAATCTATCCGGCTTGTGTAGGATTTGTCCCCCAAGGCAATCTGAAAGGGCAATACCCGAATATCCAGATTTTTTTCGTTTTCAACCGTAATATCACTTGCCGAATCCGTAATAATTCTAATCTTTTCCATTTCTTCCTCCATGGTCAAAAGGCGCGCCCTTGCGGCCTTTTATGTTTGCGATAGTGCTATTATACGAAAAATGAGCGCCTTTTACCAGACCTTTTTATGATTTAACCGTCAAATACCCAAAGCTCAGCTTTCAAGAAGCCTGTCCGTCTGGTAAATCAGCATATCTTTCTGCTTTAGCTTCATACTTTCCACCGGAAGAATGACCTCTCCCTTTCTGATGATCACTAACGCCGTTATGTGATACTGCTCCTCCGCCTTTTTTATGGAAAGGTTTAAAAAGGGACTGACCCCATCTATTTCAACCTTGACGGTTCCCTTTATATTTTCCGTGGATTTCGCTCTCTGCAGCTCCGTATACTGTTCCACAAAGCCGGCTGAAATAATACCTGTGGGAATGGCTACCACGCCTACGCCCAAGAATGATATGATAATGGCCATGATCCTTCCTAAAATGGTTACGGGATAAATATCCCCGTATCCCACCGTAAGGATTGTGGATATGCTCCACCAGATTCCGGAAAAGGCATTGTTGAATACTCCCGGCTGCACCTCATGCTCCGCGCTGTACATGCACAGGGAAGAAGCCATGATCAACACCATAATGATAAATACCGATGATATGATCTGGTTTCTCTTTTCATATAAAACAGAAGTGATAACATGAAAGGAGTCGTAATAAGCGTTAATCCGGAAGAGATGGAAGATCCTGACGACTCTGAGCATCCTAAAGGCAATAAAGCCCGACAAAAAGAAAAAAGGCAGAATGGTACATAAATCCACAATTCCGTCAAAGGAAACCAGGAATTTTAAAACCGCCTTACAATACCCCCTGCCCGGATATAAATATTCCGCCGTCCAGATACGCAGAAGGTATTCCACACAAAAAATAACAATTGTAATCATTTCTACAATTTTAAAAAGGGGCGCATAGCCATTTAATTCATCAAACGTCTCCAAAAACAGCACCGCAATATTGATAATGATAACCCAAACGATAAAAATATCAAAGGCACGGCTTGGAAAATCGTCTTTTTTGCCAATCTGTATAATATCAAAAATGCGTTTTTTCTTTGCTTTCATCTTTTTATTCCCCGTATCCGAACTATGAAAAGTACAGCCGCCCGACGCTTATACCGACATACAAAGCCACTACTGCTATTTTATCCGATTATTTCCGTATACACAACAAAAAAACGCTGCTTATGAATTGTTTTGGCAATTGGCTTTCAGCCTCGTTTCCTGCGGGACAGGTTTAAACATGCCGCGCCAAAGAATATAACCGCCACAACCGCCATGAATCCTATGCAAAAAGCAGATGTGACTTCTTTATCCCCGAACATATAGAGAATCCCCAATTCCTCCTTGATTTCCTTTACGACGGAAACAGGCGCGCCGTCAAAAGCTCTGTCCATAACGGATTTCATCATAATATTCCTGAAAAGCAAGGCTCCATGGGAAACGGGAAACAGCTTTACAATCCACTGAACCGGCTCCGGATAGGAACCGATGGGCAGATAAATACCCGTTAAAAATCCGATTAATGTTCCCAAAACAATATTAGCCGTGGTATAAGCGTTGATGCTCTGAAACAGCGAAACAAGAAACAGGGCGATAGACGTATTCATCAGAGAAGTAAGCAAAATGGCAAAAAAGATACGGATAAGCGCCCAAGGCTCCATATACCCGCCTCCGTTTAAAACAATATAAGCTTCCGCCACACACAGGGCAATAAGGCTCATGACCACGCCTACCAGATAAGCGCTTGCCATATATCCCGCCCCCATTTTCCACCTTTTTACCGGCGCCACATAAAAATCCTTTTCAATGCCGGAGGCTTTATCATTTACCATGGTTCCGAGCATTCCCAAAGTGGTAGTCATACTGGTAATAGCCAGCACGCCTGCCATAACCCAGCTGTCCATCAGTTCCTCCGCAGCCTCGAATTCCTTTAAGTCATTTGTATACACATCCCCTAAAAACAGCACATAAAGGCCGATAACGATAAATACCGCAAGAAGGGAAAATATCAAGGCTGATTTATCCCTCAGATATAATTTCAGATTTCTTTTTGCAAATGCGCTCATTCCCTTATCTCCTTTCCCGTTATTTCCAAAAACACATCGTCCATGGAGCCTTTTACTACCGTAAAGCCCTCTAAAAACGGTTCCGCCGCCTTCAAAAGAGGCAATGCCTCCATGGTAGTCTGTAATTTTATTTCCAGTAGATCCGCTTTCTTTTCATAGGAAATTCCTTTTTCCGAAAGCAGCTTTATTATTTCTTTTTCTCTTTGTGGCTTTAAGCACAGCTTATCCTTTGCGTATTTTCCCTTTAGATCAAAGGGGGTTCCCTCTGCCGCAACCATTCCGTCGTCCACAACTACACAGTAGTCCGCTTCTTCTGCCTCTTCCATATAATGTGTGGTTAAAAATACGGTCATCCCCTGTTCCTTCTGCAATTTCTTTACGGTATCCCATACATTTGTTCTGGTCTGGGGGTCCAGTCCTGTGGTAGGCTCATCCAAAAAGAGGATTTTCGGCGTATGCACAAGGGCTCTGGCAATATCCGCCCTTCTTCTCTGTCCTCCCGACAGTTTTCCGTAAGGCCGCTTTAAAAGGCTTTCGATCTCCACCGCCTGACAGGCCTTCCTTACCGCTTCTTTTAATTCTTTTCCTTTTAAGTGATAGAAGCTGCCCCGAATATACAGGTTCTCTTCCACAGTCAGAAGTCTGTCCAGAAGGCTTTCCTGAAAGACCACGCCTATGCTGTCCCGTATTTTGTCATCATCCGCTCCCAGCCTGTAACCGTTTACCATTACTTCTCCCTGATCCGGCTTTAAAAACGTGCAAATAGAATTAATCGTAGTGGATTTGCCCGCCCCGTTGGGCCCCAAAAAGGCAAACAGCTTTCCCTGTTTTACAAAAAGGCTTACATCCTTTACCGCATGAATACTGCCGTAGGATTTGGACAGATGATTTACTTCAATGATGTTTTTCATATACGTCTCTCCCTTCTCTCTTCACACCATAATCCACAGAAAAGAGCCTGTAAACTCCCCTTTTGGCAAGTTGCTTTTGAAGGAAGGCAAGATGCGCTTTTACGAAGGTAAAATGCAAAAGGAACGGTAAGGTATCCCTGACGCCGTACAAACGGCATTCAAGCATATTCCTTCCGCTCCTTTTTCACTTTTGATCCCGGTATTCTTTGTTTCCAGGATTACCCATTTTAAATATCACTAGTTATGTTTATTTTTTATCATTCTTTCTTTTGGCAAGAACCTGATTAATTTCCTTTGCATCTTTGAAATCTCCTGAAAATGCCAAAATTCTGACTACAATGTAGACGAGCAGAACAATAAAGAAGAAAAACACTCCCTCTGCCACAGTTTCATAATATTTCAGGAACCAGCCGAATAATAAAAGCACGCCCTCCAGCATGAGCAGATGTATGATCTGCCTGACCATCCACTCCCTATGACTCAATTCTCTTTTGGAGCAAAAGACAAGGGAAGGCAAATCTCCTGCCAGAGCAAACACCAGCGCTTTTCCCAGATAGTCTATACCGAAAACCGCATCCGGATGAAAAACCAGACAGCATACAAAGGCTGCCATCATAGTACAGCCATATATAATCGGATAGCTGATAATTAATTTTTTGATAATCTCCCGTAATTCCATCATCCACCTCCTATAATCCCAAGACCTTTTTTAGGGAAGGCACATAGCTTCTTGATACCAGAAGCTTTTCCCCATTGTCCATAAAAGCCTCAAACCTGCCGCTTAAGGAAGGCTTGATATGGGAAATCTTCCCCGCATTGATAACCGTGGATTTTGAAGCTCTGAAAAACCGGGTTCCCGCCGCCAGCTCTTCAAATTCATAAAGCTTCAGCTTTGTCTCGTAAACCCGGCTTTCGCAGTAAAGGAAGGATTTCTGGTCTACTGTTTCAAAATAGTAAATATCCGAAAGACGGAGGCGGTAGATTTCATCCCCGCAGATTCCGCTTAACTGCTCTCCAGACGATTTTAATTTGTGTAAAAGAGCCATGACTTCTTCATTCATCTCATGGCATCTGATGATAATTTCCTCTTCCTCTCCCCGGGGAATTTCTTCAATGGAAATCTTCATTTGCTACCTCTTATTGATTTTATATTCACTTCTCACTGATTTTCCATCGGCTTTCTGCTTTTCTTTACCCCCGCCGCAATCAAACAGATGCCGATTGTCAGGCTGAAAATAAGAGTCAGAAGCCATACGTTGGCATCCACCGTGTTCCCCTGTCCGGTCATAGGCATTCCCATGGCCCAGCGGCTTAAATCCGCATTCAGGATGCATATATGCAGCCTGCCTTCCAAAACCAGTGCAATAACATCATTAATAAATGCACAGAACACACCTATAATTATGGTACAAATTCCCGCTTTTATCAAGCCGTTTGTTTTCAGATAGCGTATTATCCCAAACACGACCCAAGGAAGCAGCAGGCAGATCGTGTTGATCATAAGCCCTTTCAACAGGTAAATCATATCTGCCCGGCCGTAAAAATGCGAAATAATAATGACGCCATAAAGTAAAATGGTATCTACCGTCATGACCAGAAGGCCTTTTTGGCAGTGAAGGGGCTTTGGAAGTTTGATCTGATATACCACAAAGGGCATAAATACAACAGACAGCCCCAGTAAAACCCCCGACGCCGCCACTGGGAACCATCTGCCCCTGCTATAAATATTGCAGACTAACAGCAGGAATAAAAGGCTAATGGTAAAAGCGCCCAGAGTACACAATCCTCTTTTTTCCTCTACAACAAGAGGTACTACCGTTAAGGATGCAAAAACCATCAGGGAGGCAAGGACAATAAAAAACCAGTCTAAGGAGTGTCCGATTGCAATGTTGCAGATTAAGCAGACTCCCACAGGTATCATTAAAATGCCCGCCATATATGCGCCTACCATAAAGGTTTTCCTTTTTACTTTTCTTGCATGGGCGCCGATTACACTCTCTCTTTCTATCTGCAGCTTCTCATCATAAGCCGTATTTTTTAATTTTTTTGCAATTTCCCGGCAGGGCGCGCATTCCTCCAAATGCTCCTCTACTACCCTTTCGCTGACATTGCTGCATACCTTATCATGATACAGGGGCAGCAAATCCCGAATCATTTCACATTCATATTTCATTTCACATCCATCCTTTCCAAAATCTTAAGTCTTGCCCTGTGATAGGTTACCCGCGCCCAGTTTTCCGTTTTTTCAAAGATCATTCCTATCTTTTTGAAACTCAGTTCTCCGAAAATTCTTAACTGGAACACTTCCTTGTATGGCTCCTCCAGTGTATGCAGGATCTGATGAATCCGCAGCATGGAGTCTTCGTCTTCTACGATATGCTCTATATTCGTCTTATCCGGCTCTTCCGTATCGGTATCCCCGAAGTGTTTATAGTGGCGCATTTCGTCATAGACCAGATTTTTGGCTATGGCGCATAAATAGGTTAGTTCTCCTGATTGTTCGCGGAATTTGCTCTGGGAGTTCATTGCCTTAAAAAAGGTTTTCTGGGTAATTTCTTCCGCCATGTGGCTGTTTTTCGTCATAGTCAGGACGTAGGAGTATATTTCCATATAGTACATATTGTAGAGTTTTTCAAAATCCATTGGGCAGTTTCACCTCCTCTTCATTGGTTAGACGGAGTTTTAAAGGTTTTGTTACAAGGTTTTTGAATTTATTATATAAAAATGTTGGGGGATTGGGTAGTGGCGGGGGAACATCGACGTTTCAGAACGGCATTTGCAGGGACATAGGTGCGTCAGGCTGCAGCCTTCCAATCCATCATAATTAAAACCAAGAAAATCAAATTCTTTTTGAGCTTTTAGGGAATAACCCCTTATTACGATTGTGCTCATAATTTTAGTCCTTGTAAATTTATGTTATTGATTTCTACTAATCTATTTTATATGAGTGCTGTCACAAAAAACAACACCTGAATTTAATTCTTTTAATTGTAGTACCCACTCCTTTTCATTTTTCCACTGTCATGCTATACTTTTATTTATCAATAAAATGAACAAAGGAGTTACCCAAATGAGAGAGTTTGTGATTTCTACTGAAAGCAACTGCGACTTGCCCGAGGATTATATTAAAGAGAATCGCATCTGCGTCATCCCTCACTATTACACCGTGGATGAGGAAGTGTTCGGAGACGGAAAAGAGCTGACCTGCAAAGAATTTTATGATGAAATGAGAAATTTGAAAAAGGTAGGCACCATGGCCAGCAATCCCGCCGTAATAGAAGAAAAATTCAGCGCCTATGCCAAAGAAGGAAAAGATATTCTGCATATCAGCTTTTCCTCCGCATTAAGCGGCGGCTGCGGAAACGTACAGATGGTTTCGAAACAACTTATGGAAGACTTTTCCGACACCACTATTCTCGTAGTGGATACCCTTGCCGCTTCCTTAGGCGAAGGCATTTTGATCATGAAGGCCGTACAGCTGAAAAAAGAGGGAAAGAATCTTGCGGAAACCGCAAAAGCCATTGAAGAGCTTGTTCCCCATATCTGCACCTTATTTACCGTAGATGATTTAAACTACCTCTACCGTGGCGGTCGCCTTTCCAAAACAAGCGCGGTAGTCGGCACTCTGGTAAATATAAAGCCCATTCTAAGAGTTAACGAGGAAGGCAAACTGGTAGCTCTTTCCAAAACAAGGGGCCGCAACAAATCCTTACAGACCATGGCAAACCTTATGGAAGAATATCTGGGAGAATTCCGAAATAAGCAGCTGACCATCGGCCTGATTCACGGAGACTGTGAGGAGGACGCTTTATATCTCAAAAAAATCATAGAAGAAAAATACGGTTATAACGATTTCCTGATTCAACCTATCGGTCCCAGCATCGGCGCACATTCCGGTCCCGGAACCGTAGGTCTGATTTTCTTAGGGGAACATCGTTAAACCGCATGATTCCTTTTTCCTATTCTGTTTTACGATTTTGTTTTATGATTCTGTTTCAGAAACCTGACATTATTTGTCCTGTTGCTTTCTCTTTGCATTTCGTATTCCGTTGAATATGGCTTTAAGCCCTGCAAAGAGCACAGCTGCAACAGGCCAGATAACCCAGGTTATTCCCCAATTCCCCCATTTTATTCCTTTCAGCCACATCCCTCTGCTTCCTGCTCCCAGATCAGGTCCTATGAAGCTTAACCCCAGGTAAATAGCTGTCACAATGCACCAGTATGCAGTAGAGAACAAAGAGTTCGCCTGTTTTAACTCCTTCTTTTCTCTTGTATAATCGCCTTCCTGCAGCAATTTCTCATAACTTTCCCAGATGCTTCCAAACCGCACAAAGCAAAAAACGCTGATTGAAACGGTCAGAAGAATAATCGCTACACAACAGACATATACCATATCTTCCGCATTTACCGCAGCCGCAGCCATCAAGGGTATAATTCCCGCAAAAATCAACACAATGCCTGCACACACGCCAATACGGTAGGGCTTCTCAAATTTTTCTTTCCTTTTTTCCACCATTTCTTTTACGCCCAAGCCTAATGAAATTTTTGTTTCCTCCAGATATTCATATTTAGAAAGCTGCATTCCCGTCATTGTCATAATAACGACTCCTATGGCAACAAGCGCCAGAAGAACCATCATTCCCAGGCCTCCCGCTCCATCTTCCGAAATGATATTCTTACTATATTCCGATATTCCTCCCAGAATAATCAGGCAGACCGGCGACAGCACAAAGAGGCTCGCTCCGATTCCTCTTATATTTGCCAGCTTTCTGGTAAGTTCCATAAATTCATTGGCCTCTTCCAATGAAACATTCCGTACCTTTTCTCCTTCATCACGTCTTTCTTCCCGTCCGGAAGAAAAATCCTCCGATTCCCCTTCCTCCTTTAAAAGATAATCCGTGCTTACCGCAAAGATATTACTTATTTTAATGATTTTGTCCAAATCGGGAACCGACTGCGCGCTTTCCCACTTGCTTACGGATTGTCTGGAAATATCCATTTTGTCCGCCAGTTCCTCCTGGGACCAGCCTTTTTGTTTTCTCAAAAGAGCTATTTTTTCTGCTAATGTCATTTTATCATTCCTTTCATTCATTCTAAATCCGCCGGCTCTTTTTGTCATCAGATTTCACAATATTGTCAGGAATAATCTAGCAAAATTTTCGGTTGACAACCACCAAGTGCGCTAGGAAATTTGACAACCGGCAGTTGCACAGCCTGAAAACGCCCCAAAAAACAGACCAAAGATAAGCCAAAGACAAACCTTTTTTCTTTCCAGGTGCAGTCATGAAAGCCCGGGCCTGTTTATCTGATACTTTTGGCAGACTTATAAGAACGTCTGTACAAAAACAGCGAAACGGCCGTGCCTATACTCCATCCCACAGGCCATGCGCACCAGATACCGATCGTTCCCAATAATTTTGACAGCAGATACGCCAGCACAACCCTCAGAATCAGATCGGTAAAGGTTGCCATCATAAACTGTTTCATCAGATTGGATCCCCTTAGCACGCCGTCCGCCACCAGCTTGGCGGATACTACAAAGTAAAAGGGCGCTAATATTCTAAGCATTTGTACTCCTGTGTTCAAAGCGCTCTGGCTGGGATTGTTTATAAAAAAGTTTACAAAAGCTCTTCCTGCAAGGAGGTACAAAACCACAATAGGTATGCAAATAACAAATACCATTTTTATACCGCTTTTAAATCCTTCCTTGACTCTATCCGTTTTACCGGCTCCCAGATTTTGCGCCGTAAAGTTGGAAACACCGTTTCCCAAAGTAGTAAAGGAAGTTATGACCAGATTATTTAATTTGACAGAGGCAGCATATCCCGCCGTTACCGACGCTCCAAAGCTGTTGATAATTCCCTGTATCACAAGATTTCCCACAGAAATAAAGCTTTGCTGCAAAATACTGGGAATTGCCACGACACAAATCTGTGCCAGAATCTTTTTGGAAAAAAGGCTGCATTTTTCATGATAATCCAAGGATTTCAAGTGGAGGAATACTACTAAAACAGCCAGTACACAGCTGATTCCCTGACACAAAAAGGTTGCCCACGCCACACCTGCAACGCCCATTCCAAAGCTTTTGACAAACAGAATGTCCACAGCAATATTGGCGCTGGAGGATATGGCCAGAAAAATAAAAGGCGTTTTGGAATCTCCCAAGGCAGAAAATATTCCCGTTGCAATATTATAGAAAAACAAAAAAGGAAGTCCCCATATATAAATTTTCAGATACAAATAGGAATCGGCAAATATTTCCGCCGAAGTATGGATCAGTTCAAGCATGGCGCTGTTAAAGAGCAGCCCCAGTATCATCAATACCGCACAAAGAATGCCGCCGGCAATAAACGTGGTATAAACTGCCGTTTTCACGCTTTTATAATCCTTCGCTCCAAAAAAACGGCTTATAACAACGGAACAGCCTATATTCGCTCCAAAGGCAAATGCAATGAAGATTAAAGTAACCTCATAGCTGTTTCCCACCGCTGCCAAAGCGTTTTCTCCAATAAACTTCCCGGCTACCAGACTATCCGCTATATTGTACAGCTGCTGAAAAATAATACTTCCAAATAATGGTATGCAAAAATTTCTCAATACCGTTCCCGGTTTCCCGCATGTCAAATCACGATTCATTTTCCATCTCCTGCTTTCTTAAACAATGACGGCTGTATATGGACAGATATTTTTGACTTCCTCTATCTGCTTCTTTTCTATCTGCCTTTGTATCTGCAGATTTCTTCTTGTTTTTTCCAGCCAAGAGCATTATACTCTATTCAGTTCCATGTGAAAAATGTATTATAAATATATATAATATGTAAATATTACATATTGCATTCAACCAAGCGCCTATAGCAAAATACCATGAAACGAAAAGGAGATTTTTATGAAATCCAATTATCAATACTACTACATTTTTTACCATGTTGCCAAATATCAGAGCTTTACAAAAGCTGCCCAGATTTTATCCAGCAATCAGCCCAATGTGACCCATGCCATGAACAAACTGGAAAATGAATTGGGCTGCCGTCTCTTTATCCGTTCGCACAAAGGCGTAGCCCTGACAGAGGAAGGGGCAAAGCTCTACCACCGGGCCGCTATTGCTTTCGAACAGCTTTCCATGGCGGAAAATGAGCTTTCCATGTCAACAAGGCCCGTAAACGGAATTGTAACCATCGGCGCCAGTGAAACGGCTCTCCATGGGTTTCTCATGCAAAATCTGGAACCCTTTTATGAACAGTTTCCCGCCATTCATATCCGCATTCTCAATTTGTCCACTTCTAAGGGTGTGGAGGCGGTTAAATCCGGGAAAATAGACTTTTGTATCGTGGCAACTCCTACCGGCGCTAAAAAGCCTTTAAAAGAATATCCTCTGTTTTCCTTTTCCGACGTCCTGATTGCCGGCCCTAAGTTTTCCCACCTTGCTGACAAAACAAGGTGCCTGAAGGAACTAGAGACTTATCCTTTTGTCTGTATGCTGGAAACCTCTATGACCTTTTCCTTTTTTAATCAGTTCTATTATGAACATGGTCTTCTTCTAAAACCAGACATCGAATTATCCACCTCTGATTTGATTGTCCCTGCCGTTATCAATAATCTGGGAATCGGCTTTGTTCCTTTTTTCTACGCAAAATCCGCTCTGATAAATGAGGAATGCTTTGAAGTCAAATTGCAGGAATCCCTTCCCTCCCGTTCCGTATGCATTGTGCAGGATGCGGGAAGAACTCTGACCGCCGCTGCGAAAGAATTATTCCTTTATCTCAAGCAGTTGGAATTTTTACCATAAATACCCGCAAGTTTTCCTGTAAAAGGATCCATACATTTTACTATAACTTTTCCATACATTTTTTTCCATAAGAAAAAGCCGGATTAACCGGCTTTTTCTCATAACTTTTGCTATTTCTTATAATTCTTGCTGATTTTACGATTCCGTTCTCTTACGTCTTCTGATAAAATACCATCCGAAGATTGCACATGCTCCAATAAAGCCTGCAGCACAAAGGGCTATCAGCATTCCTAAAGGTGTGCTGTCTCCTGTCCTCGGCACGTTTGTATTTATATTAGGATTTGTGGAATATCCACTGTCCCCGGCATAATCAAGCATTACCAGAGTACTGTCTTCACAACGTACATAGGTGCCGTCCTCATTTCTCTGAAGAAGATTTCCGCTGCTGTCAATGGCAAAGGCAATGTCCGGCGCAATCTGGTATCCGCCAGGCGCTTCAATCTCGGAAAGGGTGTAATAGCTCATACCGCCCTGTACTGCCTTAAAGATTTCCTTGGGAATCAATATAGGCTCTCCTGTTGAAGTAAAGGTATGAATTACCTCCCCTGCCTCGTTTTTAATAACCAGTTTAGCTCCTGCAAGAGGCTGCCTGTTTCCGCCATCCAGTTTACTTACCAAAACCTTGATCGGATAATCTAACATTACAATCCTTCTGTTTTCTACCAGCTGACCGTTTACGAATACCTGATTATCTGCATTTACCATAAACTCAAGACTCTGTCCGTATCCGTATCCGTTAGGCGCTTCCGTCTCCGTCAAAATATAAGTTGCACCCGGTGCAAAAGTACCGTCCTCAAAGGAACGTCTCTCCTCCGTGGTCTCCCATGAAATCGGAGCAAAATTCGGGTCATCCTTTGCCGTTATGGTAAGCGTCGCTCCCACAACCGGATTGCCTGACGTATCCAGTTTCGCAATGGTTAACATCGGCTCATCATACATGATGATCTTATTGTCTTCCACCTTTGTATACTGTCCGTTGCCTTGAACCAGATAGATGTTTCCGTCCCTGTCAATGGCAAAAGGAATATCCACAGTCTTATAATAGCCGTTAGGCGCTGTTACCTCACGCAGGATATATTCTTCATAGGATTCATTGCCCGCAATCAGTTTGCCGGTGTCTACCGCACATGGTTCGCTTCCCGATACCCAGGATGCCAGTACATTGCCTTCCTTATCCAGTATGGAAAGCTCCGCTCCCGGTACTTCCACATGATCATAGAAATCCTGCTTGCTGACTGTCAGCTTAATCTTTCCGTCAGAAATTTTTACTGTTCTGTTTTCAACCTTTTCTCCGTCAATGTAAACCTGATGGTCATCCGCATTGATGGTAAAGGTAATAGGATCTGCGTAAGCGTAGCCCACAGGCGCTTCCACCTCTGTCAGGATATAAGTGCATCCCGGTGTAAACTCCAGTAAATCCCATGTTCTTACATGACCGTCGCTTACCCATGTAATAGTCTCCCACCAAGGGTCATCCAGGGTTTCTAACATTAAGGTACAGCCTGCCAGACCGTCTCCGTCATCCAGCGAAAACTTGCCGATTCCCAGTCCCGCTTCATCATCCTCCATAACAATGGTATTGTTCACGACCTTTACGCCGTCATCTCTTGTAATAACGCCGTTATCGGCAATGTGAAGGATAATATCCTCCGCTCTCATATAACCGTCAGGTGCGTCTAATTCCTGCAGAATATAATCCGTATCACACTCCAGATCGGAAGGCAGAACCGTGTAAGATTTTTGACCGTCGGACGTAAATGTCACGATCTCTTCTCCGATCGTCTGTGTATCCCTGTTGTATTTCGATAGCTTTAAGGTAGCTCCATTTAAGATCATACCAAAGCTGTCCTGCTTGCGGATTTTTAACTCAATGGGCGTATCATAAATCATAAAGGTGTCTTTATCCGCATTTAAGTTGGTAGCTCTGCCGTCTAATATCTCAATATCATAGGTACCGTCGGCATTATAGGTCAATTGAAATTTAACCTCTCTTGCAGTCAGATATCCGTCCGGCGCCTCAAGCTCTCTTATGATATAAATACCACTGCTTAATGCGTCAACCTTTAAGGGACGGCCGCTGGTACTATAACCGCCAAATGATACTGCATTTCCGTCTTCATCATAAATATCGAATTTCGCTCCCGGCACATCCAGTCTGGTACCTGCATCCAGTTTCCTCAAGTAGAAAGGCTCTTTCTTTGCATCAAGCATGGTTAGGATTCCACTTGACAGCGGCTTACCGGCTCCTGTTCCTTCATATACCGTGCCGTCCGCACCAACGGAAAATTTAATATCATCCGCCAGCGCATAAGTATCCGGTGCACTGATTTCTCTTAAGGTATATACGTTATAACCCGTTTTCGGTGCCGTCAGGATTCCCAAAGGTACCTCATAGGGTGCAATTCCATTGGTAGTAAAACGATGTATCTCCTTACCGTCTTCATCGAGAATTGCCATGATTGCATTGGCAAGCTCCGTTCCCGGCGCTTCCTCCGCCTGCTTACTGATCGCCAGATTAATAGGTTTATCTCTCATAACAACAGTCTGCCCGTTTTTCTCCGCATTTCCGTTTACGGTAATGCTTCCGTCCGAATTAACGGTAAATTCCGCATCCGGCATATAGCCATAGCCGTCCGGTGCAATCATTTCCGACAATATATAGGTCTTTCCTATTTCCAAAACGCCCGGTAGAACGCTGTGAGGCCGTCTGTCGTTGGAAGTCCAGCTGTCGATTACCTTATCCGGATTGTCTTTAGCCACGATCTTAAACACCGCTCCCTGAATCTCCGCACTTCCGTCAACAGCCTGCTTGCTTACCCATACCTCAATGGGCATATCCTTGTAGGCTACCTCTTTCGTACTGTCATCAATGATAACAAATCTGGTCTCTTCTTCGCTCAAAGTATAGCCTTTAGGTACGCCTGTCTCCTTTACATAATAGATTCCGCAGGGAAGGTCATCGAATACCGCCCATCCATCCTTATTGGTTGTAACGGGATTTGTTACTCCCGTAATATTGACTTTCTCTTTCTTTCCGTTTATTTCCTGATACAGTGTGTACTGTACTCCTGCCAAAGGAGGATTTCCTTCCGCTATAGCAGTTTTTGTAATCAGAATCCGTCCTTTTATCGGAACATTTTCCACGATCTGGTCGCCGGTGGGATTAGAACCGCCTATCCACAAAATCTCATCATCTGTCAGATTAGGTCTACCATCAACTAAAGGATCCGCATATTTATTTATTTCTACCCTGCCATCCCCTAAAACGATTTCATTTTGGGCATCCGGATCATAATATCCTGCCGGAGACGATGTTTCTTTAATGGTATAAATTGTATTGTCATCATCATCTTCTACATGAATCCGCTTAAAATATGCGATTCCGTCAGCTCCTGTTACCGCTGAGCCGATTGGCGTCGATTTTCCGTTCTCCGTTGCATACATAACAAAGGTCGCATTGGCTACCGACCTTCCGGTCTCACTGTCAACCTTCTTCAGCTTTACACTGATATAGGGTGCGTTGGACCTATTGTTATTGACCACAAGATTCGCTTTTCCCGTATCCGTTACATACTGAGTCTGCATGGTATCAGAATCCACAATAACCTTGTAAATTCCCGTATCCCTTACAAATCCGTCCGGCGCCTTCGTCTCCTGTATATAATAGGTGCCGTAACGAAGCTGCGTAAACTCTACATAGCCGTTGGACTGAGAGGTTGCCGTCGCCACAGGAAGCATGTTTGCATCGAAAAGGGTAAAAAGAGCTCCTGCTAAAGGTTCAAACTCTCCTTTATGAGCGTCTCCTTCCTTTTCGCCGTTTTTCACAAGCCTTATGCTTCCGTTTTCTTTTTCATTATCAATGGTATAGCTGTATACGCCACTACCGTTAAATGCATTCTCAATATTCGAACCGGTTATGGTCCATGTACCGGCAGCATCCTTATAGCCTTCCGGCGCTTCTAACTCTTTTAAAACATAATCCCCATACGGAATATCGTGGAACACTACCTCGCCGTCCGCATTGGTTACTCCTGACGCCACCTGCTTTCCGCTCTGGGTATAAAGCCCGAATCTGGCTCCGGAAAGCTTTGTGCTCGTAGAACCCGATTCCACTTTGAGAATCCTGATATCGCATTTAATGACCCTATTGACCATGGTCACTTCCACGTCCCCGATAACATTTACCGTAACATTTTTGTCGGAAGCTACTGCATATCCGGTTTTTCCGGTAGTTTCCTTAATCACATAATTGCCGAAAGGAACATCCGTAAATACTGCAACGCCCTGACTGTCTGTCTCAACAGGTCCCTGCACCACCGTAGTGCCGTTCTCCGCATACAAAGTAAAGCTTACGCCCGACAGAGTCTGCGCCGGCATGCTGTTATCCGTCTTGGTAATGACTATATTACCTCTGGCCGGTTCATTTTCTACCGTAATATCTTTTATCTGATCCTCAGTTTCCGTTCCTTTTCCAACCGTTATGGCATGAATGGTATTATCCAGCACATAATTGCCGGGAGCCGCCGTCTCTCTGTAATAGTAAGTCCTTCCAAGCTCTAAACCGCTTAACGTCAAAAATCCGCTGCTGTCTGTAGTGCCATAAGCAACCCTGTCTGTACAATTAATGTCATTGTAGATGGAAAAGGATGCACCGGAAATTCCTGTGGTACTGCCCTTTACTACCTTCTTGATCCGCAGACTGCCCAAAGCATGGGTATTTTCTATCTCAAAAACATCCACATCGCTTCCGTTATAGGTAACCCTGATATTATTGTTATCCACAGGGTCTCTGTCGATCACTACAGTAACCGCGTTGTTGGGAGATGAAAGCTTATATCCCGGCGGCGGCGTTATTTCTCTTAAATAATAAGTACCCTCTCCATAGCCGGAAAAGTCAGCCGTACCGGAGTCGTTGGTAATTCTTGTGTCCAGTAAAGTAGTGCAGGCAGCGTCTGCGTAAAGCCCAATCTCCGCCCCCGGCAGTATGTCGCCGTATTCATTGGTCTTCTTAATATGCATATCCCCTGTATTCTGTCTATCCTTATTAACATTGGGAACTTCAATTTCATAATATTGAATTCCGTTTTCATCCGTCTTAAGATGTTCCGTATCATAATCGGTAATAATTTTTTCCTGCTCTAAAATAGTATAACCGTCAGGAGCCTGAAGTTCGTACAAATGTAATTCATATCCCAAAAGGTTATTATAGCTTTCAAAAACCGCATAGCCGTTTTCCCCGGAGGTTGCCACGCCGATTGCCTCGCCGTTTAAGCGCAGTTCAAATCTTGCCCCTTCCAAAGGTTTTCCGGTAACGGAGTCCACCTTTTTAACCCTGATTTCCCTTCTTGTAACCGCGCCTGCCGAAGAAGAACTGAAGTTTACGTTATCTACGTTGCCGCTTTCCTTTTCAAAGGATTTTCCATCTCCGTCGAAAACAACCGTATTGGTAATCCGTTTCCCTTCCAGCTCCTGTGCAAGACAGTTAAATCGTGTGGTAAACACAAACTGATAGCAGTCGCTGCCGATATTGGGCAGCTGTACGATAATTTTTCCGTTGACCACGGTAACCACATACTGGCTTCCCAAAACCTCGGTCTTATTTCCTTTTGCATCCAGCTTATACAGCTTTCCGCCCGCATAATCAAAATAGTCGGCCAGGTTGTCGTAAATCTTCGGATTCTGGATGCTGCTCATATCGTTACGGGCCTCATTAATGGTAACGGTCCATTCAACATCCCTGGTACCCCATTTATAGCTGTAGGTTTTGTTGACAACTCCGCCTACAACTCCCTCTACCGAACTTTCGGCATCATCCTTTATATTGATATTTCCTTCATAATCAACCGAAATCTCCGCATGGTTGGTATATTTTTTGCTCTCGTTTGCTTCATCTAAGTCAGGAACCTTTGTACTGTAATAAACCTGAAAAGCGTTCTTATAAAATCTGCTTTCCTCAGGAGCATTTGATAAGGTATAAGAAATTGTCTGCCGTCCCCCGCTGGTACCGATGACCGGATCTCTGTAAACAGGACTTGCATCATAATACATATTCTGAAGCCGGAAACTTCCCGGAATGTATTCCATTCCCGCCGGAATAATATCCGTCAAGGTCAGGCTTTCCACTGCAAGCTGGGGTTCCAATACGGTAATGACCCATTCCACGGTGCCATTATCCTTAATCTGTCCGTTTTTGTATATCAGTTCCGGCTTTTTAACCTGAACATATCTTTCCGCATCAGCGTTTACAGGCGTAGTGGGATTCAAAGAGCTTACCATCTCCGAATGGTTTCTAAATCCCGTCCAGTTATTCTCTCCATAGCTCTCGGGATTTATAATCTCTGTTACGATTTCAATGACCTGCCGTTTATTAATATTACCCAGATTAAACGTAAGCCTGCCGTCGCTCACTGTCGCAGGCGTTACGCTTGCGCTGACATATTTCATGGCTGTGGCGTCAAAGGTATCTGTGACAACCACATTGTTCATTTCCACATTTTCCGGATTTACAATGACCTGCCATGTAAAGCGGTTGGTTATACTGTTGTAATCTTTACAGTTTTTCTGAATCAGGGTAAGCCCCGGCACAGTCGCTTCCTGCATCACATCATATGTAACATTGTCCCCGCCTGTGAGATTTCCGGTATTTTTAAAGGACTGCTGTGCAAGATCCGTTACATGGGTGGTATAGGTAATCGTATAGGTCTTGGTATCATCTACACTACCCGAAAACTGGATATTAAAGCCATTAGCAGTTGTATTTAAAGTGCTTCCCGAGGGCAGCGCAGGGCTTATCTTAATCGCGCTGCTACCGCCCACCAGTTCCTGCCCGTTTCCAAAAATATCATGGTAAGCCTAAATTATTCACGGCTGTGCCGTGAAAGTGGCTGAAAGCCACGTGGTTACTGTATTTAAGCTGTTTATTGCATTTTATCTGTTAAGTGAATAAAAAAGAGCATCCAGTTGTGGTAAAATTAAGGTGTTCAACGTCTTAATCATCACACAAAGGAGCCCTTTATGGATATTTTAAACACCTTATCACTGAAAAGCAATAGACAG
>Ga0209064_1000275_pt1 | contig 119881 bp, 107 predicted proteins | sample Inofromicrocosms_FD_187498 | JGI IMG/M metagenome (GOLD analysis project Ga0209064, IMG submission 187498) | Mouse cecum microbial communities from Vienna, Austria - Inoculum for glucosamine and mucus D2O microcosms (SPAdes) (version 2) | ecosystem: Host-associated > Mammals > Digestive system...
AAGAGGTCATCAAGGTCTGCATGGAGCAGATCGACAAGGACATCGAATTCCTCAAAGAGCAGAAGGCGGCAAAGAGAAGAAAACCCAAGGAATAAGGTTAAAGTGAAAGATCCCCCGAATCCTCGGGGGATCTTTTATTGTATAAACGCTGCGGCGTCGCCGCAGCGTTTAAATAATTTTAATACGATTGATTATAATACTCTCGACAGCGCGCAAGCGAGCGAACCGGGACCGATGTGGCAGGATACGCTGAGGGACAGGGGGTCGATAAATTTTACGGGCACATTCCGGAAAGTTGCCTGCAATTCTTCTGCAAACAGCTTTGCTTCCGCTTCGTTGGCAGTGTGAGCAACGGAAATCTGCATTTCTCCGTTTGCGGCGTATTCGGTAAAGCGGTTTTTTAAATCGCTGTCCAGAGCCGCAATCATCACTTCCTTAGCTTTGCGCACCGTTTTTACCTTTTTAAACGCGTCAAGCTTTTCGCCCTGAATTTGCAGCACGGGACGAATGCCCAAAAGGGTGCCGATCAGCGCCGCGGCGGGGGTGAGCCTGCCGCCTTTTTTCAGATATTTCAGCGTATCGAGGGCGATGTAAATACTGCTGTCGAACTTGGTTTTCAGCAGAATTTCTTTAATTTCAGCCGCGCTCTTTCCTTCGTTTGCAAGCTTTAACGCATCGTACACGCTCTGCTTTTGCGTGATCGAAATACGCTGGTTGTCCACGACCTGAACTCTTCCGCCGTAGTTCTTGGCAAGCGCTTCCGCCGTGTGGCAGGACTCCGAAAGTCCGCTTGACATGGGGATATGTACGAGTTCGCTGTCGTCCGTCAAAAGCTTGTTCCAAAACTCTGTAACGTTGCCGATTGCGGGTTGGGAAGTCAACACGTTAGCGTTGCTTTTCAAATGCTCGTAAAACTCCGCTTGCGTCAGGTTGATGTCTTCGAAATACTCTTCACCATCGATCAAAAAGGGCATCGGAAGCACAAAAATTCCCAGTTTTTCCGCTTCCTTTTGGGTGATGCCGCTGTTCGAATCGGTAACGATTTTTACCTTCGTCATCTTTTTTCTCCGATATTTAATTTTTTTCCTATTATATCGGATTTAAAAATTTTTGTCAATTGTTTTATACTAATTTCTTGCGTAATAGCGGGCGCGGACGAGGCATACAATAAAACATGAATTTTCTTTTTCGGCATCGTGTTGCGCTCGGGGTTGCGTGCGTCGTGCTTGCGATTGCGGCTACTTTCGGGATTTGTATTTTTGCCCTTACAACGGTTGCGGCGGAAAATCTGCGCCTCACCGTCGTTATCGACGCGGGGCACGGAGGAATCGACGGCGGCGTCTGCGGAATCGAATCGAACGTTAAGGAGAGCGACATCAACCTCGATATTGCGCGCCGTCTGCAAAAACGCTTTGAGGAGGCTGGCTTTTCCGTGGTGCAGACGCGCGAGACGGAGGCGGGACTTTACGGCGCGGCAACGGCAGGTTATAAAAAGCGCGACATGAAGGCGCGTGCGGATATTATCCGCCGCAGCCAGCCCGCGCTTGTAATTTCCGTGCATCAAAACTTTTTTTCACTTCGTTCGCGGCGCGGGGCACAAGTGTTCTTTCGGGAAACAAACGAAAAGTCTGTTACGCTTGCCTGCCGTATCCAAGCCGAACTGAACGCTATGCCGGAGTGCGTAAAACAATCCGATCCGCTGAAAGGCGATTACTATATTTTAAACTGCAACGATTTTCCGTCCGTTATCGTGGAGTGCGGGTTCTTGTCCAACCCCGAGGATGAAGCGTTGCTCTTAACGGGAGAATACCGCGAAAAAATCGTGTCTGCCATTGCGGCGGGTGCGCTTAGTTATCTATCGTCGGCTACGAACGGTTGACTTATGTTTCGGCGCATGGTATAATGTGCACATGGGCATTTACAGTCATCAACGGAAATTTACCGTCCGTTATTCCGACGTGGATTCGGCGGACGAACTGAAACCGTCTGCGATTCTTTCGTTTGCGCAGGAGGTCGCGGGAACAAGCGCGGACGAGCTCGGGTTCGGCTACCAAGACATTATTCCTTTCGGATACGGATTTTTGATCGTCGCAACCTATTGCGAAATGAAAACGCCCGCGCATCCCACGGATGCGGTTTGTGCCGAAACATGGCCTTTGCCGCCCCGACACGTTCTGTTCGAGCGCGATTATCGCCTGACGAACGAGGCGGGTGAGGAGGTTGCTGCACTGGCGTCCCGTTGGTGTCTTGTCGATTTGAAGAGCGGGGCGTTGCTTCTGCCAACGGTTTTGAAGGCGCACGAAACCTGCCCTTATCGAAACGAACAGAGCACGTCGCCCGTATGGAAAATCAGAAAGCTCGGGGAGGAAGGCAGGGAGGTCTACCGCCTTACGGCGAAAGCGAATCATTTCGATCATTTTCATCACGTCAATAATGCTAAGTATGCCGATTTCTTTTTAGATTGTTTTACGGAAGAAGAACTGTTGAAGAACCGCATCAAATCCTTTCGGATCACCTATTCAAAGCAGGTGAAAGAGGGGGAGGAAATGGTGTTTTACCGCTCCGATTCCGAGGGGGAAACGATCATCGAATTGCGAGTCGGCGGCATCGTAACCACGCAGTTTGCCGTAACGTTCGAGGCAAGGGGGAACCAATGAAAGAAGGTGTCGTAAAGTACGTAAAAATTATCAAGCGGCTGTTTATTGCATTCAGCATTGTCGTGCTTCCCGCGCTGATGGTATCGCTCGTGTTCGCGTTTTCCAAAGTGTTCGCATTCTACTTTATTGCGCCCGCGTTATTTCTTTTATGGGTTGTCGTATACGGGCTTTACGCCATGTACGTGTCGATGGGGACGGTGCTCGGCGTGGAAATTGCGGGCGGGACCGTGAATCTGAAAACAAAACGAAAAACGTTTAGCTACGATCTTGACGGCGGGTGCGTCGATATCAAAGTCAGGAAAAATTCGTTCGTCGGAACTTTCCGCACCGAAAATTCTCAGGACAAGTTTATTTTCCATCGCCGAGTGTTCTTTTCAAAGTATTCCCAAGAGCAATTTACGGTAGACGACGTCCGTCGGTTTTATCCTTCAATCGATGACATCATGTCGAGATAATTCATACAATTATACATTATATATGAATAAAACATGGATAAACAAAGAATAAATGTGAAAAAATATACATTTTTCATAAAATATTTTCCGGGAGGGCACGCAAACGCTTGACGCGCGCTCTTTTTATTTATATAATATAACGGAAAGAAAGGAGAAGAAGAAAATGGAAAAAATCAAAAAAGTTGTTTTGGCTTATTCGGGCGGGCTTGATACGTCGATTATTATCCCTTGGCTGAAAGAGAATTACGACAACTGCGAAGTGATTGCGGTTTCGGGCGACGTGGGACAGGGGACGGAGCTCGACGGGCTGGAAGAGAAGGCGAAAAAGACGGGGGCGAGCAAGCTCTACGTGCTCGATTTAAAAAAGGAATTTGTCGAGGACTACATTTTTCCCACCATCCAGGCGGGGGCAAAGTACGAGGACTGCTACCTACTCGGCACGAGCTTTGCACGTCCCGTAATCGCAAAGGGCATTGTGGATATAGCCAAGAAAGAGGGCGCGGACGCCATCTGCCACGGCTGCACGGGAAAGGGAAACGATCAGGTTCGTTTCGAGCTTGCCATCAAAGCGTTTGCTCCCGATATGAAAATTATCGCACCTTGGCGTATTTGGAATATCAAGAGCCGCGAAGAGGAAATCGAGTATGCGGAGGCGCACGAGATTCCTTTGAAAATCAACCGCGAAACCAACTATTCCAAGGACAAGAACCTGTGGCATCTGTCGCACGAGGGACTTGATTTGGAAGATCCCGCAAATGAACCGCAGTACGATAAAGAGGGCTTCCTCGAACTCGGCGTATCGCCCATGAAGGCGCCCGACAAGCCCGCGTACGTAACGATCCATTTTGAAAAGGGGATTCCCACCATGCTTGACGGAAAAAAGGTCGGCGCGGTGGAAATGGTGGAAAAACTGAACAAGATCGGCGGAGAGAACGGCGTCGGACTCGTGGACATGGTGGAAAATCGTCTCGTCGGCATGAAGTCGCGCGGCGTGTACGAAACCCCCGGCGGCACGATTCTGTACGAGGCGCACCGCCTGCTCGAAATGCTTTGCCTCGATAAGGCTACACAGCACTATAAGCAGCTCGTTGCGGTAAAGTTCGGTGAAATCGTGTACGACGGACAGTGGTTCACGCCTCTTCGCGAAGCGCTTTCCGCATTTGTGTCCAAAACGCAGGAGACGGTTACGGGCGACGTGAAACTTCGCATTTATAAGGGAAATATTACGAACGCGGGCATGACTTCTCCCTATTCGCTTTACAGCGAGAATATTGCAACGTTTGACGACGATGGTGGCGCTTATTCGCAAAAGGACTCGGAAGGCTTTATCAATCTTTTCGGGCTTCCTATCAAGGTGAAGGCGCTGCTCGAACAGAAAAAACTGAAATAATATGATTAAGGTTTTTATTGACGGAAAAGCGGGCACGACAGGGCTGAGAATTTACGAACGACTGGAAAAGCGGGACGACGTTACTGTCGTCTCGCTTTCGGAGCAATTGAGAAAGGATGCGGCGGCTCGACGAGAGGCGATGAACGGCGCGGACGTCGTATTCTTGTGCCTCCCCGACGACGCCGCCCGCGAAGCGGTAACGCTGCTTACGAATCCCAAAACCGTTTTGATCGACGCTTCCACGGCGCACCGCACTGCGGACGAGTGGGCGTACGGTTTTCCCGAGTTGTCGAAGGTACATCGGGAAAAGATCCGCAACTCCAAGCGGATTGCAAATCCGGGGTGTTATGCCAGCGGGTTTATTGCTCTCGTCTATCCGTTAACGGCGGCGGGAATCGTTCCTTGCGACTATCCGTTTGTTTGCCATGCGGTCAGCGGATATTCGGGCGGCGGGAAGAAGGCGATTGAAGATTACACGGCGTGCGATCGGGACAAAGCGCTGGAATCGCCCCGTCTTTACGCTTTAACGCTCGAGCACAAGCACTTGCCCGAAATGATGAAGGAGTGTTCGCTGACGCAAAAACCGATCTTTAATCCGTACATCTGTGATTTTGAATGCGGCATGAGTGTCAACGTCCCGTTGTTCGCTTCACTGTGCAAAGGAAAAATCAGCAAAGAAGGATTGAAGGATCTGTATCGGGAACATTACCGCGGTAGCCATTTTGTTGGGGTTGCCGAAGAGGAGAGCGGGTTTCTGGCGGCGAACGCGTTGAACGGGACGAACCGTCTGCAAATTTTCGTCAACGGCGGCGACGAAAGGATGATTTTAACGGCGCGGCTCGATAATCTCGGAAAAGGCGCTTCCGGAGCGGCAATTCAGAACATGAATATCGCTCTGGGACTTGACGAGCGGCTTGGATTGTGATATAATACATCGGATAGAGTGAAAAAGATGATTAGTAAAATCGAAGGGGGCGTCTGCGCGCCCAAGGGATTCCGTGCGAATGGCGTGCACTGTGGGATCCGCAAAAATAAAATCAAGAAGGATTTAGCGCTGATCGTGGCAGACACACCCTGCGCCGTGGCGTGCGCGTATACGACGAACCTCGTGAAGGGGGCGCCTATTCTCGTAACCAAAGAACATGTTGCGAACGGCTGCGCGCAGGCGGTGATCGTTAACAGCGGCAACGCGAACACCTGCAACGCCGACGGCGTGGAGATTGCGAATGCGATGTGCGCGCTCGTTGAAAAGCATACGGGAATTCCGGCAAAGGACGTTGTTATAGCAAGTACGGGCGTGATCGGTCAGCCGCTCTCCGTCGAACCCGTTGCGGGCGGGATGACGGGGCTTTGCGCAGGTCTCGGATATTCTGCGGAAAACAGTTCGGCGGCGGCGGAAGCAATTATGACGACGGATACCGTAAAGAAGGAAACAGCGTATTCCTTCAAAATTGGCGGTGTCGAATGCAGAATCGGTGCCATCTGCAAGGGCGTCGGAATGATTTGCCCGAATATGGCAACGCTTTTGATGTTTGTAACGACGGACGTTGCGATTTCCTCCGAAATGTTGCAAAAAGCAGTTTCTTCGGAGGTTAAGGACAGCATGAATATGCTTTCCGTCGACAGGGATACTTCCACGAACGACACTTTCTGCGTTATGGCAAGCGGGTTTGCGGGAAATAAGGAAATTACGGGCGACTGCGTTGCTTTTCGCACCTTTAAAAAGGCGCTACATACGGTAACGGTGGAGCTTTGCAGAATGCTTGCCCGCGACGGCGAAGGCGCAACAAAGCTGATTGAATGTAAGGTTACGGGCGCGTCCTCAAAAAAGAATGCGCGGATTGCGGCAAAGTCGGTCGTCAATTCCACCTTGTTAAAGGCGGCGATGTTCGGCGCAGACGCCAACTGGGGCAGGGCGCTGTGCGCGCTTGGTTATTCCGGCGCGGAGTTCGATCCCAACGAGGTGGACGTGGTGTTCCGTTCGGAAAAGGGCGTGCTCCCCGTTTGCAAGTGCGGACAGGGCATTCCGTTTTCGGAGGACTTTGCAAAAATCGTGCTTTCCGAGAGCGAAATCAATATCGACGTAACGCTTGGTAGCGGCAGGTATCAGGCTACGGCGTGGGGGTGCGACCTCACTTACGACTACGTAAAAATAAACGGAGATTACAGAACGTGATCGGCAAGGAAAAACAGGCGGAGTTTCTTTTGGAGGCGATGCCGTACATCAAAAAATACCATAATAAAATCCTCGTTATCAAGTACGGCGGCAATGCGATGATCGACGAAGAGATGAAGCGTTCCGTCATGCGCGACTTAACGTATTTGTGCTCCGTCGGAATCCAAGTCGTGCTTGTACACGGCGGCGGACCCGAGATTTCGGAAACGATGAACCGCATGGGTATCGAGTCGAAGTTTATCGGCGGTCTGCGCTATACCGATGCGGAGACGGCGGAAGTCGTGCGTATGGTGCTTGCGGGCAAAATCAATAAGACGCTTGTACACATGCTGGGCTCGCTCGGCGCGCGCGCAGTCGGGCTCTGCGGAATCGACGGGGGAATGTTGCGGTGCGAAAAGGAGAGCGAAGAGCTCGGTTACGTCGGGAAAATCGTCGGCGTCGATACCGATTTGATCGTAAATTCGCTCGACAACGGGTATATTCCGGTCATTTCTTCCGTAGGCTACGACGACGAGGGGCATATTTATAACGTGAATGCCGACAGCGCAGCTTCCGCGATCGCGGGTGCGTTAAAGGCGGAGAGCCTGATTCTTATGACGGACATTCGCGGACTGTTGAAGGATAAGGACGACGAGAACAGTCTGATTAAAAGGGTGTTCGTTTCGGACATTCCCTCGCTTGCCAAGGACGGCATTATTTCCGGGGGGATGATTCCCAAAGTCAATTGCTGCAAAGAGGCAATCCGTCGGGGCGTGAACCGCGTATTTATTACCGACGGCAGAGTAAAACATTCCATCCTTCTCGAATTGCTTTCGGATGAGGGATTGGGAACCATGTTTGTAAAAGGCGACTGATAGGTTTTATCAGTCCTTTTTTCAGAAAACGGAGATTTAATTATGAACTTTCAAGAAATAAAACGACTTGACGAAAAATATTATGCGGAAACGTTTTCCCGCTTCCCCGTCGCGTTTGTCGGCGGCAAGGGGGCGACGCTTGTCGACACCGAGGGTAAGGAATATGTAGACTTCGGCGCCGGAATCGCCGTGAATATCTTCGGGGTAAACGACGAGGAATGGAAACAGGCGGTCATTACGCAACTGAACGGGGTGCAGCATTTAAGCAATTTGTACTACTGCGAGTCGCAGGCAAAGCTTGCGGAACTGCTCTGTAAAAAGACGGGTGCCAAGCGCGTGTTCTTCGGCAATTCGGGCGCGGAGGCGAACGAGTGCGCCATGAAGGCGGCACGCAAATATTCGTACGACAAGTACGGAGAGGGACGTTATAAAATTATTGCCCTCAATAACAGCTTTCACGGAAGAACGCTGTTTACGCTTTCTGCAACGGGGCAGGATATCTTCCATCAATACTATATGCCTTTCGTTGCGGGCGTGGAGTGCGTCGATGCGAACATGAAGAGCGTTACGGACGCAGCGGCGGACGGCACGGCTTGCGCGGTGATGATAGAGTGCGTTCAGGGGGAAAGCGGCGTAACCGTTTTAGACGCCGAATTCTTGCAGATGCTCGGCAAGTTCTGCTCGGAGCGCGATATTCTGCTAATCGTCGACGAGGTGCAGACGGGCTACGGTCGGACGGGAAAAATGTTTTCTTACGAGCATTTCGGCATTTCACCCGATATTGTAACCGTCGCCAAGGGCATTGCGGGCGGACTTCCGCTCGGAGCTTGTCTGTTTTATAAAAAGACGGAACGCGTCTTTTCGGCGGGCGATCACGGGTCCACGTTCGGGGGCAACCCTGTTTGCTGCGCGGCGGGGGTAAACGTCATCGAACGGCTGACGGACGAATTTATGCTCGAAGTGCAGGGCAAGGCAGAGTATCTCAGGGCTAAGCTGAGAATTATCGACGGCGTAAATGCCGTAACAGGCTTGGGAATGATGATTGGCTTAGATATTGATAAAAACGTAAAAGAGGTGGCGGCGGCTTGTTTAAAAAAGGGTTTGCTTGTGCTGACGGCGCATAAGCGCTTGCGCCTGCTTCCGCCGCTCACGATTACCAAGACGGAAATGGACGAAGGATTAACGATATTAAGAGAGGTATTAAACGCATGAAACACTTATTAAAGCTCGGCGACTTATCGCGGGAAGAAATTCTTTCTATTCTCAATCTTGCCGATCAGCTCAAATATGAGCGCAAGAACGGAATCTGCAATGAGTACTTAAAGGGGAAAAAGCTCGGCATGATTTTCCAGAAATCGTCCACGCGCACGCGCGTGTCGTTCGAGGTGGGTATGTACGAGTTGGGCGGTTACGCGCTCTTTTTGTCTAACCGTGATCTGCAAATTGGGCGCGGGGAGCCCGTGGAGGATACCGCGCGGGTGCTTTCGCGCTATCTCGACGGCATTATGATCCGTACGTTCGAGCAAAAAGAAGTGGAGGATCTGGCGAAGTACGGAACCATTCCCGTAATCAACGGGCTTACCGACTATTGCCACCCTTGTCAGGTGCTTGCCGACCTTATGACGATCCGCGAGCGTAAGGGCTCGTTTAAGGGATTGAAGATGACTTTCGTCGGCGACGGCAACAATATGGCAAACTCCTTGATGGTGGGCGCAATCAAGACGGGCATGAAGTTTGCGATTGCCTGTCCCAAGGGATACGAGCCCGATGCGGAGCTTATAAAGTGGGCGAAGGCGAACGGAGAGTTCGAAATGACGGCAGACGTTGCGGCGGCGGCAAAGGATGCGGACGTGCTGTATACCGATGTCTGGGCGTCGATGGGACAGGAAGAGGAAAAGGCGAAACGGGAAAAGGCGTTTGCGGGCTTTCAGATTAATGCGAGCATTATGAAAGCCGCAAACAAGGACGCTATGATTTTGCACTGCTTGCCCGCGCACCGCGGAGAAGAGATTACGGCAGACGTATTCGAAGCGCACGCCGACGAAATCTTCGACGAGGCGGAAAACAGACTCCACGCGCAAAAGGCAGTCATGTGCAAAGTGATGCGGTAGGCTAAAACCGCTAAAGCGCGGAATCAATTAAACGGAAAAAATCACTTCGGGAGACGTGCATGGATAAAAAAATTTACGTTACTTTGGAGAACGGCAAGACGTTCGAGGGGTATGCCTTCGGCGCGGAGAAGGAAGTCATCGGCGAGCTCGTATTCACTACGGGGATGACGGGTTACATTGAAACGCTGACCGATCCCAGCTACTACGGACAAATCGTTGTGCAGACCTTTCCTTTAATCGGGAATTACGGCATGATTACCGCCGACAGGGAAAGCACGAAATCGTACGTTACCGCCTATATCGTGCGGGAGAAGTGCGACGAGCCGTCGAATTTCCGTTCGGAAGGAACGTTAGAAGCGTATCTGAAAGAACAGGGGATTCCCGCAGTGTACGGTGTGGATACGCGCGAACTCACGCGGACGGTGCGCGAAGCGGGCGTGATGAACGCCGCAATCAGTTTTAAACCGTTTCGGGACGTCGCCGCACTGAAAAATTACAAAATCAGAAACGCTGTCAAAGCAGTAAGCTCCAAGGAATGCGTGGAAAAGGGCAGCGGGGCGCTTACCGTCGTTATGTACGATTTCGGTGCAAAGGCAAATATCGAGCGCGAGCTCTTAAATCGCGGCTGTCGCGTGATTTGCGTTCCATCAGACTTCCCTGCCGAAGATGCGTTAAAGCTCAACCCGGACGGGATTATGCTTACCAACGGACCGGGGGATCCCGCCGAGAACGTGGAAATTATCGAAAACATTAAAAAGCTTGCGGGAAAGAAGCCGATTTTCGGAATTTGCCTCGGACATCAGCTGCTTGCGCTTGCTATGGGCGGTGAAACAAGAAAAATGAAGTATGGGCACCGTGGCGCCAACCAGCCCGTAAAACAGCTTTCTACAGGGCGCATCTTCATTACGAGCCAAAACCACGGCTACGAGGTTGTCGGCACGTCGGTAAAGTGCGGTAACGTCAGCTTTGTCAACGCCAACGACGGAACGTGCGAAGGGATTGATTATCCCGATCATAATGCGTTTACCCTGCAATTTCATCCGGAAGCGTGCGCGGGTCCGCACGACGCAAACACACAGTTCGACGATTTTATTGCCCGTATGAGGAAGGAGAGATAATATGCCTAAGAGAAGCGACATCAAAAAAGTACTCGTCATCGGATCGGGACCCATCGTCATCGGACAAGCCGCAGAGTTCGACTACGCAGGCGCGCAGGCGTGCCGAGTGTTAAAGGACGCAGGCGTTAACGTCGTGCTCTGTAATTCCAACCCCGCCACGATCATGACGGATAAAATGCTTGCCGACGAAATTTATCTGGAACCGCTTACGGAGGATAGCTTAAAGCGCATTATCATTAAGGAGCGCCCCGATTCGTTGCTTGCCTCTCTCGGCGGTCAAACGGGTCTTACTATGGGGTGCAAGCTCGCGAAATCAGGCTTCCTCGATGAATGGGGGGTAAAACTTATCGGCACCAAACTTGATGCGATCGATAGGGCGGAAGATAGAGAGCTCTTTAAGGAAACAATGGAGAAGATCCATCAGCCTGTCGTTCCAAGCGATATTGCTTATACCGTAGACGAATGCGTAGCGATTGCCGAAAAACTCGGTTATCCCGTAATCGTGCGTCCCGCGTTCACGCTCGGCGGCGCGGGTGGGGGTGTCGCGCGTGACGAAGAAGAGCTTCGCCTGATTTCGCACAACGGCTTAATGCTGTCTCCGATTACGCAGGTGTTGATCGAAAAATATATCGGCGGGTGGAAGGAAATCGAATTTGAAGTATTGCGCGACAGCGCGGGCAACGTGCTGACCGTCTGCTCTATGGAGAATTTCGATCCTGTCGGCGTACACACGGGTGATTCCATCGTGCTTGCGCCCGCGGTTACGCTTTCGGATAAAGAATATCAAATGCTGCGCACGGCTGCGCTTGACATCATTTCCGAGCTTGGGATCGAAGGCGGTTGCAACTGTCAGTTTGCGCTTCATCCCGACAGCTTCGAATACGCGGTCATCGAGGTCAACCCGAGAGTGTCGCGTTCTTCCGCGCTTGCAAGTAAGGCGACAGGCTACCCGATTGCAAAGGTTACCACGAAAATCGCGCTCGGCTATACGCTCGATGAAATCAAAAACGATGTTACGGGAAAAACCTACGCTTGCTTTGAACCTACGATTGACTACGTCGTCGTGAAACTGCCCAAATGGCCCTTCGATAAATTTCTGTACGCGAAGCGCGAGCTCGGTTCACGCATGAAGGCAACAGGGGAGGTTATGGCAATCGGTACGTCCTTCGAGCAGGCAATCATGAAGGCGGTGCGCGGCGCGGAAATTTCTCTTTCTACACTGAACAGTCCCAAGTTTACGGGCATGAGCGCGGACGATTTGAGCAAGGAATTATATAAGACGACGGATGAAAGGCTGTTTGCCGTATTTGCTGCACTCCATGCGGGCATATCCGTTGATGAAATCTTCGATATCACTAAAATCGACCGTTGGTTTTTGAATAAACTGAAACATCTTGCCGATTTCGAGGATGAAATCAAGGGGAAAAAACTGACAAAGTCCGACTATCTCAAGGGCAAGCGCTACGGTTATACCGATAAAGATTTGCAAGCGTTCAGCGGCAACCCGCTGCCTGCGCACCGCCGTGCTGTATTTAAAATGGTGGATACCTGTGCGGCGGAATTTTCGGCAAAAACCCCTTACTTCTATTCGACCTACGACGACGAGGCGAACGACGAGGCAAAGCCCTTCGTCGGTAAGAACGGCAAGAAACGTATTATCGTAATCGGCTCAGGTCCTATCAGAATCGGGCAGGGAATTGAATTTGACTATTCGTCCGTGCACTGTGTCTGGACACTGAAAGAGCTTGGCTACGAGGTCGTCATCATTAACAATAATCCCGAAACGGTATCCACCGACTTCGATACTGCGGACAGACTGTATTTTGAATCGCTGACACCCGAAGACGTACAGAACGTCATCGACGTGGAAAAACCGTACGGCGTCGTGATCACCTTCGGCGGACAGACGGCAATCAAACTCTGCGGATACCTTGCAAAGAAGGGCGTGCGTATTTTGGGTACGAGTGCTGACAGCGTGGATATGGCGGAGGACAGAGAACGTTTCGACGAACTCTTGGAAAAGTTCGGGATCGCCCGTCCCAAGGGGCTTACCGTAATGACGAAAGGGGAAGCGATCGATGCCGCGGAAAAGCTCGGCTATCCCGTGCTGCTGCGTCCTTCCTACGTCATCGGCGGACAGAACATGACGATTGCCTTTACCGAAAATGATATTTCGCGGTATATGGACGTCATTCTTGCCCAGCATATCGAAAATCCCGTACTGTGCGATAAGTATTTAATGGGCAGTGAGTTGGAAGTGGATGCTATCTGCGACGGTACGGACGTTCTCATTCCTGGTATCATGCAGCATATTGAACGCGCAGGCGTACACTCCGGAGATTCGATTGCGGTGTATCCGCCTTATCATGTCAGCGATGCTATGCTGAAAAAAATTGTGGACGTATCCACGCAGCTGGCGCTGTCGTTGGGGACGAAGGGGCTTATTAATATTCAGTATCTGATTTACAATAATACTCTTTACGTTATCGAAGTGAATCCGCGCGCGTCGCGTACCATTCCGTACATTTCCAAGGTAACGGGCGTGCCGATGGTGGAGCTTGCGACCAAGATCATGGCAGGGGCAAAGCTGAAAAAGCTCGGATTCGGTACGGGACTCTATCCGAATTCTCCGTACGTTGCGGTAAAAGTTCCCGTGTTCAGCTTCGAAAAACTGAACGACGTAAACTCGCAGTTGGGACCTGAAATGAAATCAACGGGCGAGGTGCTCGGTATCGGTAAAACGTTCGAGGAAGCGCTCTTCAAAGGACTTGTTTCCGCCGGATTTAAAATGTGTCATCCGACCAAAGAAAAGCCCGTCGGCGTATACTTTACCGTTAACGATCAAGATAAATTCGAAATCGTGTCGATCGCCAAGAAGTTTGCCGATTTGGGTTGCAATCTGTACGCTACAGCGGGCACGGCAAAGGTGATTTCCGATTTGGGTATCGACGTTACCGTCGTCGAGCGGTTGAAGGCGACGAAACAGGTCTGCAAGCTCATGGACGAGGGAAAAATCGACTATATTATTTATACGGGAAAAACGGACGTCGATTCGATTGCGGATTATATAGAATTGCATCACCACGCAATTTTGCTTGGCATTACGGTGCTTACGTCGCTGGATACGGCAAATGCGCTCTGCGATATTATCGCAAGCAAGTTTACGGAATACAATACCGAACTTGTGGATATCAATAATCTGAGAACAAAAAAGCTTGAACTGAACTTTGTTAAAATGCAGACGTGCGGTAACGACTATATCTACTTTGAGGATATGGACGGGCGTATTACCTGTCCGGAATCGCTTGCCATCAACTTTGTCGACCGTCATTACGGTATCGGCGGCGACGGAATCGTCCTGATCGAGAAATCGGAAATTGCCGACGCCAGAATGCGCATCTTCAACCAGGACGGCTCGGAGGGCTTGATTGCGGGCAATGCTATTCGCTGTGTTGCAAAGTATTTGTATGAAAAAGGAATTGTTAAGTCCGAGCGTATGACAATCGAAACGATGAGCGGTATAAAGTACGTTACCGTCTCCTCTTTCTGCGGCGTGGTAACTTCGGCAAGCGTCGATTTGGGTAAGGCGGTGCTCGCGGGCGATAAAATTCCTTCCGTTTGGACGGGAGATAGAATCGTTGGGCAGTCGATGGAAATCGACGGAAAGGAATATCGGGTAACGCTCGTTAATCTGGGCAATCCGCACTGCGTCGTCTTTGCGGAAAAGGTCGATTCCGTTCCGGTGGAGGAGCTTGGACGGAAGATTGAAAACAGCAAGTATTTTCCGCAGCGCACCAACGTGGAGTTCGTTCGTGTCGTAAACGAATCTACGATAAAAATGCGCGTTTGGGAACGCGGTAACGGTGAAACTTGGTCGTGCGGAACGGGTGCGGCGGCTGCGGCGGTCGCGTGTGTGCTGGGCGGATACTGCAAGCAGGATACGGATATCACCGTGAAGTTGAAGGGCGGAGATTTAATCGTTCGTTACCACGGCGACGGCAGCGTTACGCTTACGGGCAACGTTGAAAAAATTTACGAGGGCAAGGTGGAGTTCTGATGGCGAGAGATGCTCTTTATGAGGAGAGCGCGCTGTGCGCTCGAGCCCAAAAGGAAGAAAAATGGTATTTGGCATTTCAGATCATTGCCATCATCTTTTCCGTGGTTTCCGTATTGGACGCTTTCTTTTGCTTCATCAGTTTGCCCGCAGTCATTCACCAGTACCGCACGGAGGGTGAGGAACAGTTAACGACTTTTGGTTTTGCCGTAAATCTTATCCTGATGTTTGGTATGCTTGCATCGTTCGTTCTCTGCGCGTTTCTGTTTTTTCGGTTCCGAAAACGCTTTAACGTGAGCTACGACTATCTCTTCGTTGAGGACGAGTTGCGGGTTACCAAGGTATTTAACGGAAGAAAGCGCAAACATCTCGTTACGATGAAGGCGGATTCCGTATTGCAGATCGGATATTACGAGAAGCCGTCGTTCGATCGTCTTGCGGCGGGTCTGAACGGAAAAAAGCCGAAATTTTTAACTTCGAACCGAGAGCCTGTGGAAGATAAGGAGTTTATCTATATCCTTTACAGTGCTTCGGGCATTAAGACGCTGTATGTTATCGAGTGTCGTAGGATGATGCTCGAATACGTGGTACGCGGCTTTGGCAGAACGAAATTTGAACGGGAATGATATATCTGGACAACGCCGCTACGACGCGTCCGAACGAGCAAGCGGTTTTGCGGGCGTCGGAGGCGGTTTCCTCGATTTGGTATAATCCGTCTGCGCTCTATGAAGGCGGATGCTTGGCGCGAAAGACGATAGATTCGGCAAGAGAGAAGCTGCTGCTTTTTGCGGCGGATTCTTCGGCATTCGAACTGATTTTTACCTCTTGCGGAACGGAGGCGGACAATCAGGCTATTTTCGGTGCGGCAAAGCGCGGAAACTTTGTAACGACTGCGGGGGAACACGCAGCAGTTTACGCTTGTGCGCAGGAATTGAAAAACAGAGGCGTAGAGGTGCGCTATGCGCCTTTGCGCTCGGACGGGAGCGTTGATTGCGAAGCGCTTTTAAACTTAGTGGACGGAAACACCTCACTCGTGTCCGTCATTCACGTTAACAACGAAACGGGTGCAATAAATCCCGTGGCGGAGCTGGCGGCGCGCATAAAGCAAATCAATCCGCGTACCGTATTTCACAGCGATGGAGTGCAGGCGTTCGGAAAGATTCCCGTGCGTTTGACGAAACATATTGATTTGTACTCGGTAAGCGCGCATAAAATCGGAGGATTGAAAGGGGTGGGTGCGCTTATAAAGCGAAAATCGCTTTCGCTGTCGCCCTATCTTTACGGCGGCGGGCAAGAGGGTGGAAAGCGGAGCGGGACGGAAAACGTACTTGGAATCCTTGCATTTTCTTACTCGGCAGATAGTGCTTTTCACGCTTTGGAAGAGAACGCAAAAAGAGTTTCTTTTCTTAGGGAAAAACTTTGGAATTCTTTGGACGAAAATATTTTCTTCCGTCTTTCGTCCGTAAGCGGTACGCCGTATATTTTAAGCGTTTCGGCAAGCGGGCTGAAGGGAGAAGTGTTGCAGAGAATGCTTTCCGACAAGGGCGTATATGTCGGAACGGGCAGTGCCTGTTCGTCGAAACGCCCGCATAGTCGGGTGATGGAAGCTTGTGGACATAAGAAAGAACTGTTGGAGGGGGTTCTGCGTTTGAGCTTTTCCGCTGAAACGACGGAAGAGGAGATTGTGGAGGCGGCTAGAATTATCAACAACGTTGCCGCGCGTTTGCAAGGGAGATTGAAATGACGGAAAAAGTAGTGATTATCCGCTATGCGGAAATTCATTTAAAGGGAAAGAACCGCGGTTTTTTTGAGCGCGTTTTTACCGTGAATTTAGAGCGTTCGTTAAAGGGACTGCGCCATGAACTGCGCCGCACGAGCGGGCGGTATCTCGTCGAGAATTTCGATGAGGCGCGCGTCGACGAGATTTGCGAACGGATCCACAATGTGTTCGGCGTACATTCTTATTCCGTCGGGATAAAGACAGAGGACACGATCGACGCGATTTACGCCGCAGCGGAGAGCGTTGCACCGACGATTGGAACGTTTAAGGTGGAATCGCACCGCGCCGACAAGCGTTATCCGATGACATCCATGCAAATTAATGCGGAAATTGGCGGACGGCTGTTGAGTAAATTTCAAGAGTTGAAGGTCGACGTGCATCACCCTGATGCTTTCGTCTATATCGACGTTCGAGAAAACGGCTCTGCGCTTGTATTTGGTGAGTTTTGCAAGGGGCGGGGCGGTATGCCCGTCGGAACGGCGGGGAAAGGGCTTTTGCTTATTTCCGGTGGGATCGATTCGCCTGTAGCGGGCTATATGATGGCGAAGCGCGGTATGACCGTCGAGTATTTGCATTTCCATTCTTACCCCTACACGAACGGGCTCGCCAAGGAAAAGGTCGTCCGTCTTGCCAAGACGCTGTCCCGCTTTACGGGAATGCACCGTTTAAATACGGTAAGCGTTACTCAAATACAGGAAGAGATTCACTCGAAGTGCGCAGCGGAATACAACGTAACGCTCCTGCGCCGCTTCATGTTCCGCATTGCCGAGCGTTTCGCTCAAAAAGGGGGGCTGCAATGTCTTATTACGGGGGAAAGCCTCGGACAAGTGGCAAGTCAGACCATCGAAGGTATGACCTCGTCGAATACCGTTGTTACGCTTCCCGTCCTCCGTCCGCTCGTGGGTTTCGATAAAGACGAGATTATCGAGCGTTCGCGCGACGTCGGCACGTACGATATTTCGGTGGAGCCGTACGAGGATTGCTGCACGGTTTTCCTTCCCGAATTTCCCGCAATCAAACCCAAACTGAAAGACCTTGAAGAGGAAGAGAAGAAACTTGATGTTGAAGGTCTCGTTGAAAAGGCGTTGAGCGAAAGAGAAGTCATCGAGTTTTAATCGTTCCACCAATCGGCGGGTGGTGTCTTTTGCGTTTGGATATGCACGGAAGGAAGTGGAACGGGTTCACCTGCCCGTCCCTGATATACGGGCGTTACTGAATATTCGTAGGTTTGCCCGTCGACGACGGAATTATCGTAAATAGTTTTCTGGTATTTTCCTTCATAAATAATAACGGATTTTCCGTTATTATTTCTTTTTATAATATAATCATAGTACTCTGTCTGACATAATTCTATGCAAACCGAGCCATTTTTGACGAAAATGGACGGTTTTTTGATCGTTGGGATGGAAAATCGGGTGCTTTGTGCCATCGGCGGCGCGCTCTTGCGAAAATATTCCGTCAGCTCCGTAATGGGCGGAGCGGCGGGATCGGCGCGCAGTAAAGCGTGATTGGTTTCGTATTCCTCCTTGTCGAATGCGATTTTTTCGACTCCTTCGGAAACGGGAAATGTGGCGGGTTCGTGAGCTTGATAGAGATAGCGGTTGATTTCAAGCGCGATTCCTGCGGGCAACTTTCCGCCCGTCGTCTCTACGGGCGAATTGTCCCGATTCCCGAGCCATACGGCTACGGTGTCCTCCGTCGTATAGGAGACGGTGTACGCATCGGTATTGCCTGCGGCGTTTGCTCCAGTGCCTGTCTTGGCGGCGATGTCAAAGGGGAGAGAACGGAGTTTTTTTGCCGTTCCTTCGTTGACCGCGCTCTTCAACATGTCGGTTATTAGAAATGCGACGTCCTCCGAGAAGACCTGCTTGATGCTCGCTTTGTGTTCGAACAGCGTTTTACCGTCTTTCGTTTCGATGCGCCGAATGGTGCGGGCGGGGGAGAAGTTTCCCTGATTTGCAAAGGTTGCGTAGGCGTCTGCAAGCGCCGAGAGGGTGTATCCCTCCCTCATGCCGCCGAGGGCTAACGCAAGCGAACAGTCGTCTTTGGAAAGAGGTAAATTCATTTTCTGCAAGTACTTTGTGGCGCGCTCTACGCCGAGGATATTTAAAATTTTTACGGCTGGAACGTTTACACTGTGGGCGAGGGCGTATCGCACGTTGACGTAGCCCGAAAATTTGCCGCCGTAGTTGTTCGGGGAGTAACCGCCGAAGTCCGTTTTTTCATCGAGAACGGGCGTTGCGGGAGTTACGACGTTTTCTTCCAGCGCGGGTGCGTAGACCGCAAGCGGTTTCATGAGGGAAGCGGGCAACCGCTTAATGTTGCTGCCGATCGTGGAATAACAGGCTTTTACGCCGTGTGTGCGGTTGTCGAGAACGATCGAGGAAAAGTCTGAATTTGCTTTCACGTTTTCAAGTGTCGTTTGCAAGTTGCGGTCAAAATAAGTGTAAATTTTCAGATTTCCGAGTGCCTTTTCGTAGGGATAGATTTCCGAAACCTCTTCGAATACGCGCGAGAGATAGCTTTTCCCGCATTCGTTCGTTTCCGAAGGTGCTTCGGGCAGGCTTTTTTTAATTGCGGCTTGGTACGATGAATCGTCTAAGAAGCCCTGATCGCGCATTAGCGAGAGGACGAAATTTCTGCGTTTCAGACATTTTTCAGGGGCGCGGAAGGGCGAATAGTTGTTGGGGGATTTTACGAGTGCGGCAAGCATTGCGCTTTCCGCTGCGTCGAGCACTTCTGCGCTTTTGCCGAAGTAGTATGCTGCCGCTTCTTCCACGCCGAATGCGCTGTGTCCGAAATAAATAGAATTTAAATAAAGGGAAAGTATTTCATTTTTTGAATAGTTCTTTTCGAGTATGCGAGTTAATTTCATTTCTTTGAGCTTACGTTTTATAGTCTTTTCGCCTGAAAGATGGGTATTTTTGATCAGCTGTTGGGAAAGAGTGGAAGCGCCTTCGCGGAAGGAAAACGATGTGATATTTTTCATTGCCGCTTTTACGATACGGCGGTAGTCAAATCCGCGGTGAGAATAAAAGCGTTTGTCTTCCACGGCGACGAAGGCGTTGGGGAGATAGTCGGGCAGGGCGGAAAACGAAGCCGTTTGTTTGAGTGCGGGAAGGTCGATTTTTTCTCCGTCCTTATCGTAGACGCAGACCTGCGCCTTGTCCTCGCTGAGGCGCGTAGCGTCAAGCCTGACGCCCGCCGTAACGCCGAAATAGTAAATAAACGCGGCAAGAACGAGTACGCCGACGGCGCCGAAGATTGCCGAAATTATGATAGCTGCACGTTTCATACGATGATAGTATCGTTATTTTGCAAAAAATTTTGCCGAATTTTTTCCGTTTTGTTGAAAAATTGCTTAATTTATGCTATAATCTTGTTTTAGAAGATATAAAGGAAATGCCAATGAATTATCATATCGTAACGTACGGTTGCCAAATGAACCTGCATGAATCGGAAAAAATCGCGGGAATTTTAAGATCCTGCGGTTACGAGTGTGAAAGCGGGCTGGAAGATGCGGACGTCGTCGTGTTTAATACCTGCTGTATCCGTGAGAATGCCGAAAACCATGCGTTCGGCAATATCGGCAGTTTAAAGAAGCTGAAAAAGAGTAATCCGAGCCTTATCATAGCCGTCGGCGGGTGCATGGCGCAGGAAGCGGGAAAGGCTGCTTGGCTGAAAAGTAAATTTCCGTTTATCGACATTCTGTTCGGTACGCATAACCTACCGGAGCTTGGCGAACTTATCGAGCGCAAGCGCAGAGAAAAAAAGACGATCATTTCCTTAAAAGAGGAACGCGTTGCAACGGAGGACGGGGTGGTGCCCGTCAGGACGAGCTATCCGAATGCTTGGGTAAATATCATGTATGGCTGCAACAATTTCTGTTCGTATTGCATTGTGCCATATGTGCGCGGACGCGAGAAGAGTCGCCGTCCCGAAGATATTTTAAAAGAAGTTTCCTCTCTCGTCGAAGAGGGGTATAAGGAAATTACTCTGCTCGGTCAAAATGTCAATTCATATTCGGGCGAGGGGGGGATGCGTTTTCCCGAGCTGTTGGAGAGGACGGCTGAAATCGAGGGCGACTTCCGTTTGAGATTTATGACTTCGCATCCCAAGGATTTTTCGGCGGAACTCGTGCAGGTCATCAAAAGGAACCCGAAAATCTGCCGTCAGTTGCATCTTCCCGCACAGTCCGGTTCGAATCGGATTCTGTCGTTAATGAATCGCCGTTACACGCGGGAAACCTATTTGAGCGAAATTGCGCTATTGCGCCGTGAGGTGCCGGATTGCGAGGTAACGACGGACTTAATCGTCGGTTTTCCGACGGAAACGGAAGAGGACTTTCGGGAGACGCTGTCTCTTGTAGATGCGGCGGACTTTTCTTCGGCGTTCACGTTCGTTTATTCCCCGCGGGAGGGAACGAAGGCGGCTGTCATGGAGGGGCAAATTGCGGAGGAGACGCAAAAAGACAGAATCATGCGTCTTGTCGAGCGGGTCAACGCGCGAACGCGAGAAAAAAGCGCGCGCTACGTCGGACGGGAGGTCGAGCTTTTATGCGAAGACTTTGACAAGAAGAAAGACGTATATCTGGGGCGGGACGTTTACGGTAGAATGGGATATTTCAAAAGCGAAAAAAACCGAATCGGAGATTTTGTAACCATCCGCGTAACGGAGGCAAACGGCATTTCTCTTTACGGAGAGGCCGTGAATTAAGGAGCGTTATGGGACTTTCACCAATGATGGAGCACTTCTTCAAGATTAAGGAGAAGTACAACGACTGTATAATTTTTTACCGTCTCGGAGACTTTTACGAGATGTTTTTCGACGACGCAATCAAAGCATCGAAAATGCTTGATTTGACTCTGACGGGGCGAGACTGCGGGCTGAAGGACCGTGCGCCTATGTGCGGAATTCCTTACCATGCGGCGGATGCCTATATTTCGAAGCTGGTGTCCTTAGGGGAAAGAGTGGCTATTTGCGAACAGCTGACCGACCCGAAACAGTCGAAGGGCATGGTGGATAGGGATGTTATTCGTATCGTTTCGGCGGGTACAGTCATCGAAGAGAACCTGCTGGATGAAAAAAAGAATAATTTCGTTGCTTGCGCCTATAAGAACGGAGATGAGTTTGCGCTTGCTTGGGCGGACATTACGACGGGTGAGTTTACGGTAAGCGAGGAGGAGAGTGCGGATAAAATCCTTGCGCTTCTTGTCAATCTTTCCGTCGCCGAGGTTATCTGCAACGAAGAAATGTTGTTTGCCGTAAAGGGCAATCCTTCGGTTGAACGTGGTATTTTGCCTGCGTTTTCCTGTTATTTGCCTTGGGCGTTCGGTCGCTCGGGGGCGGAAAAGGTATTAAAAGAACAATTTTCCTGTGCGTCCGTTGCGGCGCTCGGGCTCGACGGGCACGGCGGCGCCGTTGCGGCGGCGGGTGCGTTGGTCGAATACTTGCGCGACACGCAAAAGCACGCGTTGAAAAATTTCAATCGCCTGCGTTATTCCGACGGTAAGATGCAGTTGACTCTCGATCCTGCCGCCGTAAGAAATTTGGAGCTGGTGAAAAACGGTGCGGAAGGCAAACGCTACGGGACGCTGTTGTGGCTGCTCGACAAGACCAAGACGGGTATGGGTGCACGAAAGCTGGCTTCATTGATCGTGTCTCCGCTCGGGAACAAAGAGGAAATCGACAAACGGCTCGATGCCGTGGAGGAGCTGTTTGGCGCGAGCGTCGTTACGGCGGGAATCGGCGAGCTGTTGGAGGGAATGCGGGACGTCGAACGTTTGACAGGAAGAATTTCCAACGGCAATCTGCAGCCTCGCGATTGTCTGGCTTTGTCTGCATCGCTTGCGGTCGTTCCGTCCGTACGCTTTCGATTGACGGGTTTTTCTTCCGAAATGCTATCGGAAGTGGCGAGCGGGCTTGTTGATACGAAAGAAATTTGTTCGCTGCTGGATGCTGCGATTTCTCCTACGGCAACGACGTTGAAAGAAGGGAATTATATTCGTGCGGGCTATAACGTAGAGCTGGATCGGCTGCGCTCCGTCGGCAACGACGGAAAGGGGTTGCTTGCCGCATTGGAGGCGCGGGAGCGGGAGCGCACGGGAATCAGAACGCTGAAAGTCGGCTATAATCGCGTGTTCGGATATTTTATCGAGGTGAGCAACAGCTTTAAAGATCGCGTGCCGTACGAGTATCAGAGGAGGCAGACGCTTGCGGGAGCGGAACGGTATACGACGGATGAATTGAAGGAGCTTGAACACAAAATTTTAGGCAGTAGCGACGCTGCCGAACGATTGCAGGAGCAGCTGTATTCGGACTTAATGGAAATTTTAGCACGAAATATTCCTGTTTTTCAGCAGATTTCTATTGCGGTTGCGTTGCTTGATTGCCTTGTATCTTTTGCGACGGTCGCCAAGGAGAACAAATATTGCCGTCCCGAAATCCTCAAAGACGGCACGTTGGAAATTACCGACGGTCGGCATCCCGTGGTTGAAGCGATTTCGCGCGAGCGGTTTGTACCGAACGACTGTGTGTTGGACGGCGGACAGCGGCGCACTATGATAATTACGGGTCCGAACATGGCGGGCAAGAGCACCTATTTAAGACAGGTCGCCTTAATCGTGCTAATGGCGCACGTCGGCTGTTTCGTACCCGCTAAACAGGCGAAAATTCCGCTCTGCGATCGTATTTTTACGAGAATCGGAGCGAGCGACAACCTCATACTCGACCAAAGCACCTTTATGGTAGAGATGACGGAGGTCGCCAATATTCTGCGGAATGCAACAGAAAAGAGTCTTCTCATCTTAGACGAGGTCGGGCGCGGAACGAGCACCTATGACGGACTGTCGATTGCTTGGTCGGTGATAGAGTATCTGACGGAGAAAATACGAGCAAAGACGCTGTTCGCAACCCATTATCACGAACTTACCGAGCTCGAAGGCAAGCTCGAAGGAGTAAATAATTATAAAATCAACGTCAAAGAAGTTGGGGGGAGTATCGTGTTTCTGCGTAAAATCGTGCGCGGCGGCGCTTCCCGCAGCTTCGGCGTGGAGGTTGCGGCGCTTGCGGGCGTTCCCGAAGAGGTAACCGTGCGGGCAAAGAAAATTTTGCGCTCGTTGGAGCGGTCGGATGTCAATGCTTGTACGCAGGAATCTGCGGAAGAGAGTGAAGAGGCTGCGGCGCAGGAATCGGAGCTTGTCCGAGAGTTGAAAGAACTTGACGTAAACGGATTGACGCCCATGCAGGCGCTCTCGATTCTTTTTGATTGGAAGGAGAAACTCAAATGAAAATCAATTTACTCTCCTCGGATGTCTACAATCGGATTGCGGCGGGAGAAGTCGTCGACCGTCCGTATTCCGTTGTGAAGGAGCTTGTCGAAAATGCGATCGACGCGGGGGCGAGCGAAATCACGGTGGAGATTGAGGGTGGTGGCAAGAGCCGTATTCGTGTAACGGACAACGGCGGCGGGATCGGTAAAGAGGATTTGCCGCGCGCCTATGCGCCGCACGCGACGAGCAAGTTGAAGGATGCGGAGGACTTGTTTACCGTATCTACGCTTGGTTTTCGCGGCGAGGCGATCGCTTCGATTGCTGCGGTTTCTCGCATGAACATCGTGTCCAAAACCAAGGAGGGCGTCGCGTGCGCTCTGTCGTGTGAAGGGGGCGTTCTCGGCGAAGTGCACGAGGCGGGCGGGGCGGATGGAACGGAGGTTACCGTAGAAGACTTATTTTTCAATACGCCCGCCCGTTTGAAGTTTTTGAAATCCGATTCGACGGAGGAGGGCGACGTCGCCAATATGATGGCGCGTTTTCTTCTGTCCCGTCCCGAAATCTCCTTTACCTACCGCGCGAACGGAAAGGTGAAGTATCGATCGTACGGCGACGGACTTGCGAGCGCGCTTGTTGCCGTATACGGAACGGAGATACTTGATAAGTGTTACGAAATTTCCGCCGATAAGCACGGGATTAAGCTTTCGGGATATCTCGGCAATCATAATTTCAGTAAGCCGAACCGTAGTTGGCAGAATCTTTTCGTCAACGGCAGATACGTTGTGAATCAGACAGTGAGTGGAGCGGTTACGAACGCTTATGCTGGCTATCTCATGAAGCGGCAATATCCCTTTTACGTATTGTTTTTGGCGGTGCCGAACGAAATCGTGGATGTAAACGTTCATCCGAATAAGGCAGATGTGCGGTTTGCGGATAATCAAATTATTTACGGCAGCGTGTATTCTGTCGTTTCATCGGTGCTCGACGGAAATGCCAGAGCGCTGGAATATCTTGCGCCGAGTGCGCTTCCCAAAACGGCCGTATCCTCGGTTTCGGTTGATCCCGTATTGAAAGCGGAAAAGCAGACGGCTTCCGCCCCCACGGTATCCGCGGCGCCGATGAAAAAGATGACTTATGAGGCGGCGAAGAAGGAGCTTGCGTTCGACGTGTCCCCCATGGCGGGCAAGACGCCTGCGCCCCGCCTATTCGATGACGACAGGAACGAGTTGAAGGTGGCAAAACCGCAGTTTGCCGCGTCGGCAGTCGATGTGTTTGAGGAAAATCGCAAATTGCTGCGCGAGCAAGAGAAAAAAGCCGAGCAGGAGCGCGTCGAGCCGGATACATTGATCTATAAGGGCGAGTTGTTCTGTACTTATCTCATATACGAGGGGGTGGAGTGTGCGTATCTTATTGACCAACATGCGGCACATGAACGGCTGATTTATGACAGGCTGCGTGCGCGGTGCGAGGCGAGGCAGGTGAAATCGCAACCCCTGCTCGTGCCATATTTGTTGGAGGTCAATGCGCAGGAGTACGCTTTTCTTATAAAGAATTTTCCGTTACTTCGAGAGCTTGGATTCGATATCGAGGAATTTGGGGGAACGAGTATCAAAGTTTCCGCTGTTCCGATCGATTTGCAGAATATTCAAATGGAAGCGTTCTTTCGGGAAGTGCTTTCTTCGCTCGACGGCTACAAGGGTATTAAGCTTACGGATATTTTAAAGGATAAGCTGGCAAGTGCGGCTTGCAAAGCGGCGGTGAAGGGCGGCGAAAGCCTCACGGAGGGGGAAGTAAGAGAACTTCTTAAAAAAATGGACGGGGATATGGGCTTAAAGTGTCCGCACGGGCGTCCCGTGGCAGTCAAAGTGAAAAAGACAGAGCTTGAAAAACTGTTTAAGAGGATTGTATGAAACTGCTCGTTATCTGCGGGGCAACCGCTACGGGAAAGAGCGCGCTTGCAGTAGAGGTTGCAAAGCGTTTGAACGGAGAAATCGTTTCCTGCGACGCGTTGCTCGTTTACCGCAGGTTGAATATCGGTACGGCAAAACCTACCGAGGAAGAGCGGGGCGGGATAGCGCACCATCTTATTGACGTGGTCGAGCCGTGCGAAACGTTTTCGGTGAGCGATTACGAAAGGCTGGCGCTTCCCGTTGTCAACGATATTGTTGCGCGGGGCAAGGTTCCCGTTCTCTGCGGGGGAACGGGCTTTTATATGAACGCGATTTTATATTCCCATTCTTTCGGAAATGCTTCCGCAGATGAGGGCATTAGAAAGAAGTATGAAAAAATTGCCGAAGAGTGCGGAAAAGAGGCGCTGCACGCCTTACTGCAAAAATGCGATAGGCAGAGTGCGGACGCGCTGCATCCCAACGACGTAAAGCGTGTGATTCGGGCTCTTGAAATTTACGAGACAACGGGAAGGAAGAAATCCGAACAGAACGACGGTAAAATCCCACGCTACGAATTCGATTGCTTCGCTTTCGATTATCCGCGGGAAGAATTGTATCGGCGGATTGATATGCGTGTCGATACCATGTTGCAAAAGGGTTTGGTTGAAGAAGTGGAGGGGCTGCTTGCTTCGGGAGTGCCCGAAAATGCCCAATGTATGCAGGGAATTGGATACAAAGAAGTTGTTGAATTCTCAAAAAACAACAATTTGCATGGTATTATGTCTGACGCAATTAAGAAAAATACCCGAAATTATGCCAAACGACAGCTAACTTTCTTCAAAAAAACGGAAAATTTGCATTGGTTGACGCCCGATCAAACGGACGTTGCCATAGAGGAGGTTTTAAGGGTTTATGACGGCGGAAGAGATTATTGAACGCGCGGAAGCACGGCAGAAGCGATTGTTTGACCGTACGGACGAAATCGCGCTTTTCAATCAGGAGAAAGTCCTGTCTGCGTTTCGGCAGGAGCAAATCGCCATGCGTCATTTTATGCAGACAAACGGCTACGGTTACGGCGACGAGGGACGCGACGCGCTTGGACGGGTGTTTGCCCGTTGTTGCGGAGCGGAGGGGGCAATCGTTTCACCCGCGATATTGAGCGGTACGCACGCCATTTCCATTGCACTGTTCGGCGTTCTGCGTCCCAATGAAAGGGCGTTGTGTATCACGGGCGCGCCGTACGATACGTTGCGCGGGGTTATTGGAGGCGAGGGTGTCGGTTCGTTAAAGGATTTTGGTATTAATTTTGATATTATCGAACTGAACGGAGGCGGTAAGATCGATACGGATAAGGTTGTTACTGCCCTCAAGACGAACGACTATAAAATGGTTTATATTCAGCGTTCGCGCGGGTATGAGCTGCGAGACGCGTTTTCCGTGGAGGAAATCGGGGCGGTGTGTGCGCTCGTGCGCAAATGTGGCTTTCAGGGGTGCATCTTCGTAGACAACTGTTACGGAGAGTTTGTGGAAGAAAAGGAGCCGACCGAGGTCGGCGCGGATCTGATTGCGGGTTCGCTCATCAAAAACCCGGGTGGTGGGCTTGCGCCGACGGGCGGTTATATCGCAGGGAAAGAAAAATATCTGAAGTTGGTGGAAGGGCGGCTGACCGCGCCTTCGGTCGGGGCGGAGGTCGGTTCGTATGCTTTCGGATACCGTCTTTTTTACGAAGGACTCTTTTTGGCGCCGCATTCGGTGGCGCAGGCGATCAAGGGTGGACTGTTGCTTGGTGCTTGCCTTGAAGAACTTGGTTACGAAACGTTCCCCAAAGCGGATATTTTGCCCTCCGATATCACGCGTGCGGTGCGCTTCGACACGGAAAAGCAGCTTACCGATTTTATTGAGTCGGTGCAGGAGTGTTCGCCGGTCGATGCGTTTGTACGACCCGAGGCATGGGATATGCCCGGTTATGATGATAAAGTGATTATGGCTGCGGGAACCTTTGTATCGGGCGCTACGAGTGAGCTTTCTGCGGATGCGCCCATCCGCAAGCCCTATACGGCGTATTTTCAGGGCGGCTTGACCTACGAGCACGTAAAAATCGCCTGCAAGCGGATTTTAAACAAATTGATATAAATACTATAGGATAGGTAATTTTTTGTGGAGGTAAAATAAACCCGCCGTCTTGAATGCAAGACGGCGGGCTGTTTTATACTTAATTTTCAGCGAATTTCTTTTTGGTCTGTCAGGCGGTAGCCTTTTCGGGGTTTGAGCCTGAACTCGATTTTGCGTCCGAGCTTCCAATACAGAATCGCAAGTGCGATCACGACAATAGCAACGGTAATGACTGCAATTGCCCAGCCGTCGAGTTTTTCGCCCTTGACCTGCGTCCAGAGTTCGTTAATCCGCTCTTCCTGCGTTCCGTAATAGCTCATGACGGCGCAGCGCTTCATCGTGTCCTCGGGGGGATATTGTGCAAAAAGCTGGCGCGAAAGCTGCTCTTCGTCGGCGTAGATAATCGCCTCTTCGCCGAAGAAATAGCTGACGTCATAGGGGATGCTCTGCTCTTCGTTCTCGGCGGAATAGACGTCGCATGCGTACTCGAACATTTCCTTGCCTGCAATCACCGAGGTGTAGCCGATATAATAGGAGTTTCGCACGGCGTTGTCGGGGCGGGACATAAAGTTGATGAACGCTTGCGCTTCCTTTTTTGAGGCGCCCTTTGGCATGACCCAACCGTCGAAAAAGAGGTTTGCGCCCTCTTCGGGGATATGAAAGTTTAAATAAACGTCCTGATTTTCCGCTTCGTCCATAGCGTAAACGGCGTCGCCGCTCCATGCGAAGTTTAAAAGAATCGTGCCCTTCACCATATCCGACTTTCCCGTGTCCGTTTCAAACCCGAAAATGTTGTTTTTCATGGCAAGAAGAGTATCTTGTACTTTTTTAACGGTTTCCGTATCGGTGCGGTTAAAAATGTCGGTAACGTTTGCGTTGTAGTCGTCGGCGTTTTTGTCGAGAGAGAGAAGCTCGTCCCGATACACGATGCCGAGCCCGACGAAATAGGAGTCGCGTACGTTGTCTTTCGTAGTTACTTTTTTGCGGAAATTAGAATCGAGCATGATCTTCCATCCCTGTGAAAGATCTTCTTCCGATACGCCTTCGGGATTGTATACGAGCCCTGTTGTTCCCCACATATATCCTGCGGCATAATCTTCCCAGAGGACGGTTTTTTGTTCCGTTACTTTCTTTCCGTCAACTTCCTTTTCCTCGGGAACGTTCATCTCGCCGTTTTTAAACACGTTGCGGATAAAAGGGGATACGTTGTTCACGTAAAAATTATTTTCGTTCGTTTCGTCAAAAAAATCCTTATCGAGCGGCTCCAGCATACCTTCCGCCGCAAGCTTCATGATCATGTATTCCGACGGGCAGACGAGGTCGTACTTGTCGCCGAGCTTGAGTTGGTTGTACAAGTCCTCGTTGGTGCCGAACGTGGAATATTCCACCCGAATGCGTTCCCCGTATGTCTCTTCGTACCAGATTTCGAAGTCGTCGATCATCGAGGGTGCGTTTTTACCAAGCCCGAGATAGTCGTCCCCGTAGGAACCTTTGCCGCCTTCATCAATGTATTCTTCCCAATTATATACGCGGAGAACTTGTGTTTTAGCTGAGCAGCCGCCGAGCGAGGAAACAACGGGCAGTAAAAAAAGGAGGGAGAGAAGAATCGATAACTTTTTTTTCATTTTTTCGCCTCTTTTTTGCGTCTTCCGCTGAAATTTGCTACGAGCACGACGGCGAGTATAATGACGAAAATCAGTGTCGTCAGTGCCCAGAACGAGGCGAGCGTTTCTGCCGTATGTGCATTTCCCTTCATCGTGGCGTTGAAGACGTAGGTCGAAATGGTGTCAAATCCTGCGGGTTTCGTGTAGCTGGTTACGATGTAGTCGTCGAGAGACAGGGTAACGGCAAGCATGAATCCCGAAACGACGCCGGGGATAATCTGCGGCAGTACGACGCGGAAAAGTGCTTTTGCGGGATTGGCGCCCAAATCGAGCGCCGCCTCGTATAGACTATTGTCCATTTGTTTGAGTTTCGGCAACACGGAGAGCACTACGAAAGGCGTGCATATCACCATATGTCCGATTAAGAGGGTGAAATACGACTTGGAAATCCCTACACTGACGAAAGCGATAGCGAGCGCGAGTGCTGTTACGATTTCGGCATTGACGACAGGAATTTGCGATACTCCGTTTAAAAAGGCTTTTTGTCTGCGCTTTAAGTAGTACATGCCGAGTGCGCCGGTTGTTCCGAGAATGGTGGAAAGGATGGCGGCGAGCAGGGCGAGGAGTAACGTGTTGCCTATCATTGTTAAAATAACGGGGTCTCCGAACAGTTTTTTGTAGTGCGCAAAGGAAAAACTACCGCTCGTGCCGATGGTGTTCGTCGAGCTGAACGAGTAGACGGCAAGCAGGAGAATGGGGGCGTACAGTAACAGCAGGACGAGTCCGATAAACGCGGCTTTCAAACATTTGATTGCAATTTTCTTTTTCATAAGTTTGCCCCCCGAACGCTCTCTTCCGACTTGAAGCCGCCCGTCAACACGGAAGTAACCAATACTACGAGCAAAAGGATCAAGGCTATCATGGAACCCATGTGCCAGTCGGTGCCGAAATAAGTTTCGATAAACTTGCCGATAATTGTGATTTTCGAGTTTCCGAGCATATCCGAAACAACGTAATTCGTCATAGAGGGGAGGAATACCATGGTGATCCCGCTGATGATTCCCGAAAAGGACAGAGGAAGAGTAACGCGGAAAAACGTCGTTGCGGCGTTCGCGCCAAGGTCGGCGCTCGCCTCGTATAGCGAATTGTCGATTTTCGAGATGGTGGTGTAGAGGGGCAGAATCATAAACGGAAGGAAATCGTATACCATGCCGAACACCGTGTTGGCGTAGTTCGTTTCGCCCAGCAGTCCGATCCAGTTGATAAGCTCCCGTATGGCGTTGACCCGAAGCACGAAGTTGATCCACATCGGGGTTACGAAGAGCAGCAGTATTATATGCTTGCGCTTCATTTTGCTCCGTGCCAGAATGCAAGCGACGGGATAGGCGATGAGGAGGCAAATAACCGTGGTTATTAGCGCGATGACGACGGAATAGACGATGGTCGACAGCTTCATCGGGTCGGAAAAGAATTGTAAGAAGTTGGTGAACGATACGTGGTTGTTTTTGTCGGTAAAGGCGTAAAAGACTATGACGAGCATCGGTGCGATTACGAAAAACAGCAGAAACACCGCGTAGGGAATGCAGAGGGTCTTGCGAGAAAAGCGTAATTTCATTTCTTTTTCTCCTCGTGGTGCTTTAACGACAGTTTGATTTTTTCCTTGGGAATGACGACGGAAACGAAGTCGTTTTCGTTCCACAAATCATCGGTCGCGAAAACGAAATCTTCTTCGCTCTCGTCCGTACGGACGATCAGGCGGTAATGGTCGCCCTTATATATAATTGATATAATGTGTCCCGTCGTGCCGCCCGCATCCTTATCGTCGCTGATTGCGATGTCGTTTAATCCGACTTCGACGACGACCTCCGTTCCCGTCAAATCGAGCCGCTCTCCCTGTGCGGTAACAAGGTAGTCCTCCTCGTCGATCCTGCTGCCGGAGTAGAGCTGCGTAACGTCGCATTCGAACTCGCCGTCGGCAAACGCTACGGTGTTCCGTTTCGTAATCGTTCCGTCAAACACGTTCTTCGTGTATTTCGGTTTCATCAAGTGGATTCCGTCGGGGGCGATCCTCATGCCGATGACTTCTCCGACCTCGCGGCTTTCCGTGCTTTGAATGACGAGTTCGTATTTTCCGACCTGCACGGAAATTTCGTAGTGGATTCCCTTGAATACGACGGAAATAACCTCGCCTTTTAATTGCCCTTCGTTCGTCTTGCACATGACGATGTCCTCGGGGCGGACGACGACGTCAACCATTTCGTTAACCCCGAAATCGTCGACGCAGGGGAAGGTCTTGCCGCAGAACTTCACCCTCTTTTCCCCGACGACCGTGCCGTTGAAAATGTTGCTTTCGCCGATGAAGTCGGCGACGAAGGTGTTGGCGGGTTCGTTGTAGATTTTGGTGGGGGTGCCGATTTGCTGGACGATGCCGTCAGCCATGACTACGACCGTGTCGGACATGGTGAGCGCTTCTTCCTGATCGTGTGTTACGTATATAAAGGTGATGCCAAGACGGCGGTGAATTTCTTTCAATTCGAGCTGCATTTCCTTGCGCATTTTTAAATCGAGCGCACCCAGGGGCTCGTCGAGAAGAAGAATTTCCGGCTCGTTTACGATTGCTCGCGCAATGGCGACGCGCTGTTGCTGTCCGCCCGAAAGGGTGGAGATGGCGCGCTTTTCAAAGCCCTCCAAATCGACGATTTCAAGTGCCTTCTTTACCTTTGCTGAAATCTCCGCTTTGGAAAGCCGCTGTTTTTTCGTATAGCTTTTGCCTTCGCCGTTGGTGTAGGTGTTTAAAACGCGTTTGCATTTCAAGCCGAACGCGATATTTTCAAAGACGTTGAAATGGGGGAAGAGGGCGTAGCGCTGAAATACGGTGTTTACGGGGCGTTTGTTGGGCGGAAGGTTGGAAATATCCTTTCCGTCCAGTAAAATTTTTCCGCTCGAGGGCAAATCAAAGCCTGCGATCATGCGCAGAGTCGTCGTTTTTCCGCAGCCCGACGGACCGAGAAAGGTGATAAATTCGCCTTTTTTGACATAAAAGCTTACGTTTTCGAGGATAAGGTTGTCGTCATAGTATTTCGTAACGTTTACGAGCTCGATAATGTGCTCGTCCCGATTTTTGATTTCGCTCATGGTTTCTCCTTCGTTTAAAAATTGGGGGGCGTGGAAATCCAGATGAATTTCGCTTTTGATTTTCCCTTGTTTACGATTTGGTGTTCTTTGTCGGCAGAATAATAAAAACTTTCGCCTTTTTTTGCGGTGTGGGACTTGCCTGCGCGAATGACGGTGATTTTTCCTTCGAGAACGTATCCGAACTCTTCGCCGTCGTGGGGGAAATCCGTCGACGTGGAAGCGCCTGCGGCGAGCTCCACCAGTACGGGTTCCATCATGTTTTTCTGCGCGTTGGGAATTACCCATTCGAGCGTCATTCCGTCGGACTGTTTTTCGATGTATTCCGATTCGGAAAACACGATTTTTTCTTCTGTCTCGTCCCGAAAAAATTCGGAAAGATTGCTGCCCAATGCGTTCAATAGGTCTACGAGCGTAGTGATGGAAGGGCTTGTCAAGTCATTTTCGAGCTGGGAAATGTATCCTTTCGTCAACTCGCAACGGTCGGCAAGCTCTTCTTGTGTTAAATTTTTCTGTTGTCGCATGTCGCGCAGCTTCGTTCCCAATTCCATAAGAAATTGCCTTCTTGTTTAGTATTATTAAACTTTTCGCCATTTTTTATAAAACTTTCATAAAATTAAACAAAAAGTTTAATAAAAATAAACGAAACGCAGATAGAGTATAATATATATGAGAATAGCTGTCAACCGTTTAACGGGGGATAATGAAAAAAAATTTGAAAAAATATAAAAAACGTCCGCCCGAAAAGGGCGGACGTTTGCGTAAAATGTCGTTATGCAATCGAAGCTAATTTTTTGGCAAGTTTTGCTTTTTTGTTGTCGGCATTGTTTTTGTGAAGAATACCCTTCGTTACAGCGGAATCGATTTCCGAAACCGTTACTGGATAGAGGGCGGTTGCGCTCTCTTTATCGCCTGCGTCGACGGCGGCAAGAAACTTCTTGATGCTCGTCTTTAATGCGGACTTGATTGCCTTGTTCTGTTGCGTTTTTTTCTCGGTAACGAGTACGCGTTTTTTTGCAGATTTAATGTTGGGCACGGTAACTAACTCCTTTCAATTGACCTTATAACTTAATAACCTTTGATATTTTAGCATAAAATAAAATCCTTGTAAACTGTTTTTTAGGCGGAAACGGTTAAAATTTATGAAATTTTCAAAAAAGGAGCGGTAAAAAATGAAAAAATACGCGTGTACCGTAGGAATATTCGACAGCGGAATCGGCGGACTTACCGTTTTAAAGGAATGTCTTGCCGTGGCGCCGACGTGTCGCTATCTGTATTATGGCGACAATCTGCGGGCGCCGTACGGCGAAAGAAGTCCCGAGGAAATCCTTTCCTTCGTGCGGGAGGCGTTAAAAAAGTTTAAACGGCGCAGGGTGGATGCCGTCGTGATTGCTTGCAATACGGCAACTGCCGTTGCCGTCGATGCGGTGCGCCGCGAATTTTCCTTTCCTATTATCGGCATGGAGCCTGCGGTAAAGCCTGCGGCGGAGCGTGGGGGGAATATCCTCGTGCTTTCGACACCGCGCACGGCGGAGAGCGCCAGAATGAAGATGCTGACAGGGCGCTTTCCCGACTGTCGGTTTCGCGTCTTTCCCGCGCCTGCGCTGGCGGGGGCGATCGAACGCTGTTTGACAAAAGGGGAGACTCTCTATCTGGCGGCGCATTTGCCCGAGGGGAAGTATGATTCCGTCGTGCTTGGTTGCACCCATTATGTCTTTTATAAAAAGGAAATTGCCGACTTTTATGCGGCGAAGGTGTTTGACGGCGGTGCGGGAACGGCAAAACGCCTTTTCGAGGTGATTCGAAATATTGATTTAGGGAGAGCTGACCACCTACTGTCCACTAAAAATCCGAACAATTGTTTTAGTTTTTGCGAAAAAAACTCGGTTAAATTTGTCGGAAAATGCAGAAAAATCAATAAAACAGTATTTTTGCGAACGTTTGTTTTAGAATCGGATAAAATAAATTGACAATTTTTCAAAAAAAGTTTAAAAAAATACCGTTTGGTGGTTGACAGTGGGCAATAAGGGTGCTATAATATATTCAACACTGCAAAAAAGGGTTACCGACGAATGAAAGGTCTTCTGGGAACGTTCGAGCATCAGCTCGACGAAAAAAACAGAATCAGAATTCCTGCGAAGTTCCTCGAAGTATTCAAAAATGAGTACGCGAACGAGGCGCTTTATTTCGTTATGTACAACCGCAACAGAGTTGCGATGATGTCGGAATCCGTTCTGCATTCCAAGCTTGCGATTCTCGGCGAGGTTCTCCCAAACGATAAGAAGGGCTCCGACGCCATTTCAAGACTTTACGGCTCGATCGAGGACGTAAACAAGGACGGACAGGGCAGAGCGATTATTCCCAAGCTGCACCGCAGAGAAGCTTCCATCGAAAAAGAGGTCGTAACGGTGGGAATGGGCAACTACATTGAAATCTGGGCGAAAGAAGTTCGTGCGGCACAAATAGACAGCATGACGCTGAGCGAAGCGAATAAAAAGGCGTATGCGAGGCTGCAGACGCAAAAGGGAGTATGAGTGCGTATCACCGTCCCATCATGGTGGACGAAGTCATCCGAGGGCTCGACGTAAAAGACGGCGGCGTTTATTTCGACGGAACGCTAGGCGGAGGAAACCATTCCTATGAAATCCTTGCCGCAAACCCTACGGTGAAAATCGTGGGAACTGACAGGGATCCGGAGGCCATCGAAGAGGCGGGCAAACGTCTGAACGAGTTTCGGGACAGGGCAATCGTCGTCAAGAGCGACTTCAAGGATTACGAAAGAGTTCTTGAAGAATTGCAAATAGAGAAAATCGATGGATATCTTCTGGATTTGGGGATCAGCTCGCATCAAATCGACTCCGAACGACGCGGGTTCGCCTATAGAATGAAAAACGCTCCGCTCGACATGAGAATGGATACGGGTGCCGCGCTTTCGGCAAGGGACGTTGTAAACGGCTATTCGGAAGAGGCGCTTCGAAGAATTTTAAGAGAATACGGCGAAGAACGGTTTGCCTCGGCAATCGTGAGAAATATCGTAAGACGGCGGCAGACAAAACCGATAGAAACCTGCGGAGAGCTGGAAGAGCTCGTTCGGGATGGGATTCCTCCGAAATTCAGGACACCCGCGTGTGCCAGACAGAGTTTTCAGGCAATCCGGATCGAAGTCAACGGCGAACTTGCGGGGCTCGACAAATGTGTCGAAGGGCTGACGAGGCGCCTCAAAAAAAACGGGAGAGGATGCGTCATCACGTTTCACTCGTTGGAGGACAGAATCGTCAAACGGGTATTTCAAAAGCTGGCAAGCGGATGCGTGTGCCCCAAAGAACTGCCCGTATGCGTTTGCGGAAAAAAAGAGGAGATTGAGCTCGTCGGAAGATACACTGCGAGCGAATTGGAAACAAAGGAGAATTCGCGCAGTAAAAGCGCTAAATTGAGAGTCGTCCGAAAAATTACGGAATGAATGGACGAGGGGAAGAATAAGATATAAGGAGTACGACCATGGCAGGTTCGGCAATTTTAGAAAGGGAAATCGCAAGACAGGAAACCTTTGCAACCAAAGAAAGAGAAATGTCGAGAGAGGAGCGGGAACACCGGAATAAAATTTCGGCGAATTATGATATTTTCCGTTATTCCGACAATACGTCTTGGGCGGACCCTGCGGTGCGCGCACAGGAGCGCTACGAAATTCCCGAAGCGTTCCGTCAGGCGGAAGAGGAAACGAGCAATAGAGCCTATGCGCCCGCGCAGTCTGCACCTGCATGGAAACCCGCATCCAATTCTGCCGCTACCGTTGTAAGACACGGCGGCTTGTTCGAGGACGTTAATTTCATCAACGGAGACCTCGTTTACACTCGCGATATGGAGGCGTTGACGATGGCGCCCGAAGCGCCTGCGGCGACACCCGCAGCGGCGCCCGTGGCTGCGCCTGCGCCTCAGGTTGCTCCCGCAGACCGCCGTGAGGCGGTAGCAGCAACGGCTCCTTCCGATTTACCGGCGACCGACGAGGACGCGGTTCCCACGCGCCGTACAATGGACACGTTAATCCGCCCGATGGCGGCGATGGCGAAGCCCGAAGCGACGGAGGAAACGAACTTAAAAACGGGAGTATTTGCTTCGCTTTCGCTAAAGACGAAAATCGTGCTCGCCTCGATTGCGGCGGCAATCATTCTGGCAATTGCAATCGTCTGCATCAATACAGGGTTGATCAATTCGCTTGACGGAAAAATTTCCAACCTCCGCACCCGTGCGGCGGAAGAGCAACAGACGTACGAAAAGATTGTGGAGGAAATCGAATCGTTCAACGATCCGAACAATGAAACGGTTCGTCTTTGGGCGGAAGAGCACGGAATGACGAGACCGTAAAAATTCTGACCGACGGAGGACGCTACAATTAAAAAGACGGATTTTTCGCTTTCCGTTTTACGAAAGAGGTTATTTGCCGTAATTATGGCAATAGCCTTTATTTTTTGTCTTTTTCTTGCCAGATTCTTCTATATTCAGGTGATATGGGAGGATGATTTGCACTATTTAGCGCTCGACCAGTGGACGCGGGAAATTCCCGTGGTGGCGGGCAGAGGGAAGATTTTCGATCGTAACGGGGAATTGCTTGCAGGCAATTCCGCCGCATACAGCGTGTACGCGCGTGCCAATGCGGTAACGGATGCCGCTGGCGGAGCAAATTTGCTGTCTGCCGCCCTCGGCGTTTCGTATGACGAAGTATATCGAAAGCTGACGGACAAGAGTCGTTCGGAAATTACCGTTGTGCGTCACACGGAAAAGAGCGTTGCCGAGCGAATCGAGGGGGCGAATGTCAACGGGGTATATTATGCGCGAGACGACAAGCGCATTTATCCATTTGGCGAACTCGCCTGCCAGACGATCGGGTTTACCGCCTTTGATTTATCGGGAACGACAGGGGTGGAACAGTACTATAATTCCTATCTGGCAGGTACGAACGGGGAAATTTTATTCGAAAGCGACCTCGTCGGTGTGGACATTGCGGGGGCGACGGCGGCGTATCTTCCCGCCGAAAACGGATTGAACGTGCGTCTTACGCTCGACTACCGCATTCAGGCCGCTGCTGAGGAGGCGATGGCGAAGGTCTATCGTGAGACGAACGCCAAGCGCGCGGAGTGTATCGTGCTTGATCCGAATGATTTTTCCGTGCTTGCTATGGTGAATCTTCCTTCCTACGATTTAAACGATATTCCGCGGGACGATATGCAACGGCTGAACGACGAGTCGCGCAACCGAATCGTCAGCGACATTTATGAGCCTGGCTCGACGTTTAAAATTATCACTGCGGCGGCGAATATCGAAGAAACGTTGAAGGGGAACGCAAGCGCTCTTGCGCTCAATCACGTTTATCCCAGCTCCCGTACTCGCACGGTGGATGGAACGACGATTCGCTGTTGGAGCGATCATTCAAACGGAAAGCATTCCAACCAGACGCTTGCCGAGGCTTTGAACAACAGTTGCAACCCCTGTTTTGTGGATATTGCCCTGTCGCTCGGCAAGGAAACTTTTTATTCCTATTTGTCTGCATTCCGTTTTGGGGCGGCGACGGGAGTTGATTTTTCGGGTGAGGCAATCGGAATGCTGCTGCCCGAAGCAAGCGTTCAAAATTGCGATTTGGCGAGAATCGGGTTCGGACAGACGATTGCGGTTACGCCGTTGCAACTTGCCGCCGCCTGTGCTTCTGCTGTCAACGGCGGTTATTACTATACGCCTCACGTTGTGGACGAGATTTTTTCGGACGACGGTTCGGTGCGGGAAAAGTCGCAAAAATCCCTCGTTGCGCGCACGGTCAGCGAGAAAGCTTCGGAGGTTCTTGCATCCATGCTTGAAGGGGTGGTGCGCGACGGCAGTGGAAAAAAAGCGTATATCGAGGGGTATCGTGTGGCGGGCAAGACGGGTACGGCACAGAAATATGAGAACGGGCTGATAGCGCAGGGGAAATATGTGTCTTCCTTTATCGGATTTTTTCCCGCAAACGCGCCCCGTTATCTTGCACTCGTCGTCGTAGACGAGCCGCAGGGGTCCTATTACGGCAGTACGGTCGCCGCACCCTGCGCCAAGGAAATATTCGAAAAAATCATTGCGATTCAGGACTTGAAGCCGTTTGCGGAGGGAGTATGAAATTATCGGAGTTTGTACGGGAAATCGAAAACGCACGCGTCGTCGGCGAAGACGCTGAAATAGCTTCGCTCTGTACGGACAGCCGTGTCGCAGGAAAAGGTGATTTGTTCTTTTGTCTGAGGGGAACGCACGTCGATTCGCACCGTTTTATCGACGAGGCTTGTAAAAAGGGGGCTTCGGCGGTTGTTTCCGAACAGGAAACGGAAGCTCCGTCTCAGCTGATCGTTCCCGACGGGCGCGTAGCGATGGCACGCATCTCTGCCGCTTTTTACGGACATCCCGAACGCAAAATGAAAATCGTGGGTGTTACGGGAACGAATGGCAAGACGACCGTGTGCCACATGATTTACAACATCATGAAAGCGGCGGGAAAGAAGGCGGGGATCATCGGCACCCTCGGCGCGGAGTACGGCACGCGGACCTTTGCGCCCGTATTGACGACGCCTGATCCTGTTTTCCTCTTTTCCGTGCTTTCCGATATGGCGAAGGACGGGGTGGAGGTAGTTGCAATGGAGGTATCCGCGCACGCGCTGGCGCTGAAAAAAGAGTGCCCGATCGTGTACGACGTTGCGGTGTTTACCAATCTTACGCGAGATCATCTCGATTTTTTTGCTGACATGAATGCTTACGGTGCGGCGAAAAAAACCTTGTTTTCCCCCGAGCGTACCCGCTTTTCTGTTTTAAATTCGGACGATGAGTTTTCGCGCCTGCTGACGGGAACGGAGCATGAAACGTATGGCTTGGAGAATCCTGCCGATTGTTTTGCGGTCGTCGAGCGGGAGGATTTGCGCGGTAGCGAACTGCTTCTTAATCTCAGCGACGAATTGGTGGAGACGAAACTGCATATGACGGGACGGCACAATATTTCCAATGCGCTCGCCGCCGCTTCCGCCGCGCGCAGGCTTGGAGCGGACGGAAAGGCAATCGGAAAGGGGCTTTCCGAAATGACGGGGGTGAACGGGCGTTTGGAATGGGTTGCCTCGATAAACGGGGCGGACGTATTCGTGGACTTTGCGCATACACCCGACGGGTTACAAAAATCTCTTTCCGCGCTGCGGGCGCATTGTCGGGGTCGGCTCTCGGTTCTGTTCGGCTGCGGCGGCAACCGCGATAGCGGAAAACGGGCGAAAATGGGTGAGACTGCAGCGAAGTTTGCCGATTTTTCCGTAATAACTTCAGACAATCCGCGCTACGAGGATCCTTGCGCCATTATGTCCGAAATCGAAGCGGGATTTGCGCCCGTGTCAAAAAGCTATGTTGCCATCGAGGACAGAGAAAAGGCGACGGGATACGCTCTCAACCGTTTGCGGGGGGGCGACGTACTGTTGATTGCAGGCAAAGGCGGGGAGACTTATCAGGAGATTATGGGAATAAAATACGGATATGATGACAAAGATGTAATCACGTCTTACCTTAGGAAACGGCTATGAAGGAAATTTTAATTGGTCTGATCTTTTCGTTCTTGCTTTCGGCGGCACTCTGCGTGGGGTTGATTCCGATTTTAAAAAAACTGAATGCGGGACAGAACATTTTGCATTATGTGAAGGAGCATAAGGACAAGGGGGGGACGCCTACTATGGGCGGACTTGCCTTTGTGCTTGCTGCAGTTACGGTTGTGCTTGCGGCGGTCGGTGTCGGGGACAAGCCTCTGCTTGTTGCGCTTGCGGTCGGGGTTGGGTATCTTCTTGTCGGATTTCTTGACGATTTGTTGAAGAAAAAGCGGGCGGATAACCTTGGGCTTCGTCCGTATCAAAAAATCGTCTTTCAATTGGCGGTTGCGATTCTCGCGTCCGTATATTGCTGTCTGAACGGGCTCACGGTGCTTCGCGTTCCGTTTACTCGCCTTGAGTACGACGTCGGTTGGTGGATGATGCCGATCGGAATTTTTATCTTTGTTGCTACGGTGAACAGCGTGAATCTAACGGACGGGCTTGACGGACTTGCGGGCTCGGTGAGTGCCGCCTTCTTTCTTTGCTTCGGTGTGTTGATTTCGTTGCAGAATGGAAACGGCAAACTTTCCCTTTTATCTTTCTGTCTCGTCGGCGCACTTCTCGGCTATCTTATCTTTAATACCAACCGTGCAAGTCTTTTTATGGGTGATACGGGGTCCCTGTCCCTCGGCGGGTTTGCCGCTTCCGTAGCACTATTTTCCGGAAATGCTCTGGTGATCCCGATTGCGGGAATAATGTTTGTCCTTTCAAGCATATCTGTGATTATTCAGGTAATATACTATAAAAAAACGGGCAAACGCGTATTTCTGATGGCGCCGATCCATCACCATTTTCAAGAGAAAGGTTATTCGGAGGGAAAGATCGCTTACGCATACGCCGTCTTAACGCTGATGGCGGGCGCGTCGGTATTGCTGCCGTTTGTCTGATTTCCGTGAAGGCGGAAAAAGGAGTGTTTTATGTATTTTGAAAGACAAACGTTTCTCGTTGCGGGACTGTCGCGGTCCGGAACAGCCGCCGCCGAGTACCTCCTGTTGAATGGGGCAAAAGTTTACGTGTTCGACGACGTGGAGGACGCGAATGTTGCCGAAGCGCGTGCTGCACTGACGCAGAAGGGTTGCATCGGAATCAGAAGAGAGGAATTGTCCGAAGCGGTGGAATTGTGCGACATTCTCGTGCTGAGTCCGGGGATCCCTGTCGACCACCCGCTGCCCGTGGCGTTTAAAAAGGCGGGCAAGCGCATCGTGGGCGAATCGGAGCTCGGTGCGGTCGCGTTGAAGTGTCCCGTTGTTGCGGTAACCGGCACGAACGGAAAGACGACTACGGTAACAATGCTCGAAAGCATTCTGCGCACGGCGGGGAAAAACGCGGTTGCTTGCGGAAACGTGGGGAAGCCGATTACCTCGTGTATCAAGAGTTTGGGCGAGGACGGCGTTGCCGTTGCCGAGATTTCCTCGTTTCAGCTTGAAACGCTGACTTCGCTTCGTCCGCACATCGCCGTCGTTCTAAACGTTACGGAAGATCACTTGAACCGGCACTACAACATGGATAACTACGTGTATCTGAAATCGCGTCTTTTGAAAAACAGTACGGAAAGCGAATACGCCGTTCTCAATTACGATGACGAAATAGTAAAAGGCTTTGCAGAAAAGACGAAGGCGAAAGTCGTTTGGTTTTCCATTAAGCAGCGGGTGGAAGGGGCGTATCTCTCCGATGGCTGGCTCTGCTACAACGGGGAACGCATTCTTTCCTGGGAGGAAGTTCCCGTGGACGGACTACATAATGCCGCCAACGCTTTAGCGGCTCTGGCGTCGGCAAGGCTCATGGGCGCGGGGAACGCATCGATTATTGCGGCGCTGAAATCCTTTAAGGGTGTACGGCACCGTCTGGAAAAAATCGGGCAGTGCGGCGGGGTAACCTTTATCGACGATTCCAAGGCTACCAATGTGGACTCCGCGGTAAAGGCGCTCGGAAGCATCAAGGGGGAAACGGTGCTGCTCTTGGGCGGGAAGGATAAGGGGTACTCCTACGAACCGCTGTTCGATGCAATGAGGAACTCGAGCGTGGTGCACGCCGTCCTATACGGAGAAAATGCTTTCCGTATTCTCGACGCTGCGCTGAAAAAGGGATTTACGCAGGTAACGCTTTGCCGTCCCTTCCCGTTAGCTGTGCGCGTTGCCTATCTTACGGCGAAGCGCGGGCAAAACGTCTTGCTTTCTCCTGCGTCTGCAAGCTTTGATGCGTTTAAGAATTATGAGGAGCGCGGAGACAGGTTCCGAGAGGTATTCGAGACGCTGTTGAAAGAAAATGAGGCTGCGGAGAGTACGCCGCCGACGGGAGATTTTAGTGAAGAAACGTCGGAATAACTTGCGGAAAACGCAGCCCGTTCCGCAGGGCAAAGAGCGTGGCGGCAGAGGGGATTTGCTATTCCCTTTTTGCCGTCGTGTTGTTGGCGGCGTTCGGTGTTGTTGCCGTGTATTCCGCAAGCAGCTATAACGCCGAAGTGCAGTACGGCGATTCACTGTATTTTTTCCGTAAACAGCTTGTTGGCTTTTTGCTTGGATTGGCGGCGATGGCGGGAATAAGCTTTCTCCCGCACGGAAAATTGAAAAAAATCGGCATTCCCGCTTTGATTTTATCGCTCGTTTTGCTTGCGCTAGTTTTTATCCCCGGAGTCGGCAGAACAAACTACGGCGCAACGCGTTGGATCGGGCTGGGTCCGATTACCATTCAGCCATCCGAAATCGCCAAGTACGGCTTTATTTTGTTTGCGGCGGGATATTTTGCAAAAAATCCTTCGAGAATGCGTTCGCTGAAAGGAATTTTGCCTGTGCTGGGTGCGGGAATCGGCATTTGCGTGCTAATCATGATGGAACCGAATATGTCTGTTACCATGTGTGTCGGCGCGTTGATGATCGGCATGATTTTTCTCGGAGGCACTTCTTATAAGACGCTCGCGATCGTCTGCATTCCCGCTTTGCTGCTCGTGCCGGTGTTGATCGCAGCAGAACCGTACCGTTTGCAGAGGCTTTCTGCGTTCGTCAATCCTTGGGCTTCGCCGAAGGAAGAGGGCTATCAGTTGATACAGTCGCTGTACGCGCTCGGGAATGGGAAATTTTTCGGGGTCGGACTTTTCAATTCCCGGCAAAAATATCGTTTTTTACCTTTCGCGGAAAGCGACTTTATTCTTTCCGTAATTGCCGAAGAAACGGGCTTTTTCGGTGTACTGATTTTGTTTGCGCTAATTGGTTTTATCGTCTATCGCGGATTTAAAATCGCCAATTCGTGCAACGATTTTTTCGGATATATGCTTGTTTCCGGCATAATCCTCGTGTTTGCGGTGCAATCCGCGCTCAACGCTCTCGTCGTCAGCGGATGTATTCCGCCGACGGGACTGCCGCTGCCGCTCGTGAGCGCAGGCAACACGTCCCTCGTCGTTACCATGGCGGGAATGGGCGTTGTCTACGGAGTATCAAGGCACACCGCGCCGAAAAAATTCATAAGATATAGTAACAAAACGCCTGACCCGGCGAATGGATAGCCCTATTAGGGTCTTTCGGCGTTTTCTTAGAAACACGAGGAGACAGCGATGGATAAATTTATAATAGACGGGGGGGAACGGCTTTCGGGAAGCGTGAAGCTGCAATCGGCGAAAAATTCCGTGCTGCCGCTCTTTGCCGCGTCTGTTTTAACGGATAAACGCGTAACGATTCTTCAAACGCCTGCGATATCCGACGCACTGTGTATGGCTCAGATTCTGCGGGAACTCGGTGCGGAGGTTACATTTCGCGGCGGGGATGTTGTTATCGATAGTTCGAATGCCTGCAATCATGAAATCTCTTCCGCCTTAACGAAGGAATTGCGTTCCTCCGTCTTTATGCTCGGTTCGCTTTTGACGCGTTTTCGCCGCGCGCTGATTGCATATCCGGGCGGATGCGATATCGGGCTTCGTCCCATCGATCTTCACCTCAACGCATTGAAGCGGCTCGGGGTGGAAATCGAGGAGCGGGACGGGTATATTTTCTGTAAGTGCGACGTGATGCGGGGCGCAGATATTTCCCTTGATTTTCCGAGCGTCGGCGCGACGGAAAACATCATGCTTGCCGCGGTCAAGGCAGAGGGGAAAACGACGCTGAGCGGGGCGGCAAAGGAGCCCGAAATCGTCGATTTGCAGAATTTTTTAAACGGCATGGGCGCGAAAGTGTACGGCGCGGGAAGCGATGTCATTGAAATCGAAGGGGTGAAAACGCTCGGCGGAGTAACTTACCGTCCCCTTAAAGACCGTATCGAGGCGGGGACGTTTCTGATAGCTTGTGCCGTCTGCGGCGGGGAGGTGGAAATTTCGGGAATAAATGCCGCGCCTGTCGGAATACTTTTACATAAATTGCGTGAAAACGGTTGCAAAATCCATAGTAAAAATGATAAAATAATAATCGAGAGCAACGGGCGGCTGAAATGCAACCGCAGAATCGAAACGATGCCGTTTCCCGGATTTCCGACCGATTTGCAGGCGCAAATGACGGCGTTGAACGCAACCTGTTCGGGCGGCGCGCTTGTTGTGGAAAATCTATTTGAAACCCGTTTTAAGTACGTGCCCGAATTGCATAAAATGGGTGCGGATATCGAGGTGAAAGGACGGCACGCATTCGTGCGCGGCGTCGAACGATTACACGGTGCGTCCGTTGTGGCGGGAGATTTGCGCGGCGGTGCGGCGCTCGTCATTGCGGCACTGGGGGCGGACGGTGTCAGCGAAGTTATCGACCTTTCGCATATCGACAGAGGGTATTACGATTTTCAGGGAAAGTTGAAAAAAATCGGGGCGAATATCAAGCGCGTGCGGTTATGAAGCTTTTTCGTCCCCCGGAGGATACGAATGAGAAAAAAAGCGATTATTACGACGGCTGTCGCATTTTTGCTTTTGCTCGCCGTTATTGCGGCGGGGCTGAACGCAATTTTTACGATAACGTACGTCAGGGCGGATTTTCTTACCTTTTCCGAGGCAGGCGAGGATGATGCGCAGGCTTTACAGGCAGAACTGAACAAATTCGTCGGAAAGAGCACGACTTTTTTGAAGTTGAAGGAAGTTTCCGCCGCCGTGGACGACTATCCCTGCTTCCGCTTGGAAAGTGCGGAAAAGAAGTTTCCCAAAACGATTGCGGTAACCGTTTCCGAGCGGAAAGAAACCTTTGCCTATCCAAAGGCGGACGGTGATTTTTCGGTGTTTGATGAAGACGGTATTTATCTTTACGACCGCGAAAAAAACGTTTCGCGCACGGGCGGGGAAAATATTTTATTGAATGGCTTCAATTTGGTCTGCGCACAAGGGGAGGAGGTTTCGGGAGAATATTTTGGGGAGTTGCTTTCCGCGTGCTCGGTATTTGCGGAGCGGCTGAACGAATATCGCGCCAACGTGGTGTCGGTAACCCTGAATAAAAACGGGTCGAGACCGGAAATGGATTCCGTTGTTTTCCAAATGACGGAAGGTGTGGAAATCGAACTTTCCAATCCTTCCTTCCGTACGGCGGAGAAAGCTCGGGCGGCACTTGATACGTATTTTGCGCTGGCAGACGGCGAACGGCTCTGCGGGTGCATTCTGGCGATCGAATCCGCTTTGGAAGACACGATTTTGTGCAGTTATACCCGCAAATAAACCGCTCGGTTTAAAATACGGTCCCAAGGGCGTTTCGTATGATAACGAAATGCCCTTTTTTGGGCGAAATTACGGAAAACGGGGACGAAACGTATGAATTTTTCTCGTATTTTCTTGACATATTTTCACTTGTTTGATATAATAAAAAAAGATTCATGAAAAAGGTTTGAAACATGGGACGAAAGAGCGTAGCGGTATTGGATATTCGGTCGTCCGAGGTGGCGGTTTTTATTGGCGAACGCGGCGTAAATCACACGTTTGTCTTTAAAGCGAGCCGCACGGAGGCTTACGACGGATACGAAAACGGCGCGTTTTACGATACGGACAAGCTTGCGGAGGCTATCGTGCGCGCGATAACGGGTGTCGAACAAATTTGCGGCGAACGCATTCGCCAGCTGTATATCGGCGTGCCGGGGGAATTTTGCGAAGTCGTTACGAGGCAGCAGGATATCGGGTTTTCCAAGAAGCGGAAAATTACGCAGAGGGATTTGGATGCGCTGATGACGAGCGGGAGGGAAGAGCTTGCGGGCTGTACCTTTATGCGTGCGACAAGCATGGTTTACGTTACGGCGGACAATCGTCGCGTTGTCGATCCCGTCGGATTTTCTTCTACGGGGCTGACCGGGGCGCTTTCTTATTTTTATTGCAAAAATTATTTTCGTACGACGATGGAAAAAATCTTCGCCGATATGAAGATTTCGTTAAAATATCTTCCGACGCAATATGCGATGGGTAGTTATCTGGTACCTTCGGAAACGCGCGACGAGTGCGCGCTGTTTCTCGACGCGGGCTTTCTTTCTTCCACGGTCAGCATTTTGCTGGGAAACGGAGTGCTTGTGCAGGAAACGTTCTGGGCGGGTAAGGGACAAATCGCCGTATTGCTCATGGAAAAGTTTTCTCTTCCTTACGAAGCGGCGCTGGCTCTTGTCGGAAAAGCCAATCTCTTTTCGAAAAACGAGGTCGGCAAGACGGAATTTATTTACCGCGGCGTAGCGTACGAATATTCGCCCGAAGAACTGGCGGAGACGGTGCGCGTCGGGTTGGATTCGATTTGCGAGCGCGTTTCGGCGTTTTTAGAAGTAAACACCGATCGCGAGCTCGACTATAAACCGCTCTATATTACGGGCGAGGGGGTTTCGGAAATCCGCGGGGCGGTGGAACACGTTTCCAAGCGGCTGAACAGAATTTGCGAAGTTCTCGTACCCAATCTTCCTTATTACAATAAACCCGCGATGAGCTCGAGGATAGCGCTCGCGGATATGGCGTATGACGATAACTGCAACGACAGTTTCCTACGTAGAATATTAAACGGATTCGGAGGTTAATGAAAAATGGCTTACGGTGACGATATGTCCTCGTTTTTCGGGGGCAGAGAGCAGTCTGCGCCCGAAAGTTCGCCTAAAATCGAGGGAAAGGCGAAAATCAGGGTGATCGGCGTCGGCGGTGCCGGCAACAATGCGGTCAATCGCATGATTGAAGCGGGAATTGCAAGCGCGGAATATATTGCGGTGAACACCGATGCGCAGATCCTTGCGTGCAACAAAGCGGAAAAGAAAATTCAGATCGGTACCCAACTGACGAAGGGTTTGGGTGCGGGAGCGGAACCCTCCATCGGTAAAAAGGCCGCGGAGGAAAGCAGGGAAGAGCTCGAAAGAGCGATCGAGGGAACGGACCTGCTATTTATTGCAACCGGCATGGGCGGAGGCACGGGCACGGGCGCCGCACCGGTGATCGCAAAGCTTGCAAAGGAGAAGGATATTTTAACCGTTGCCGTGGCAACGAAGCCGTTCGGCTTCGAAGGTCGCCGCAGAATGGAAAATGCAGAGGAAGGAATTTCCACGCTTCGCAAGTTTGTGGACACGCTCATTATCATTCCCAATGAGAAAATCAGCGAGGTTGTTCCGAAGAATGCAACTTTTCAGGAATCGCTCCGTGTTGCGGACGAAGTGTTAAAGCAGGGAATTCGCGGTATTGCCGATTTAATTGTAACGCCTTCCTTGATCAATCTTGACTTTGCAGACGTGAGAACGGTGCTGAAAGACAAAGGGCTGGCGCACATGGGCGTTGGCGTTGCCAAGGGCGAGAACAGAATCGTCGAGGCGGTGCGCCTTGCCGTGAATTGTCCCTTACTCGATACGACCATCGAGGGCGCAACGGGCGTTATCATCAATGTGCGCGGCGGAAACGACATTACGCTCAGCGAGGTCAGAACGGCCGCAAGCTTGATTTCGAACGTCGTAGATTATTCTGCGAACATTATTTTCGGTAACAGTATCGATGGCAATATCCGCGACGAAGTGGAAGTTACCGTAATTGCCACGGGTTTCCCGTCGGTGGAAGAGGTTCGCGCGGAAGAGGCGGGCAGACATCTTGCCAACGCGGTCAACCGTCCCGTAACGTCATCCATGCCCGAGCCGCCTCCGCGTCCTGCGAACTATTCCGCGCCCCCGACGCCGCAGAACAGACCCGCTCCGCCTGCGCAACCTGCGGAGAAACCTTATAGCGAAGCTTACGAGGCACCCTATACCAATGCGCCTTATCAGCAGCAGCCCGCAAACGTACCTGCGTATCCCTATTCTCAGGCGCCATATCAGGAACAGGCGCCGCAGAAGCCCTCCGTTTCTTTGGAGGTTTCGCCCGAGGATCGCGCGTTACAGCCTTCTACCCGTAACGCCAATCAGGTAAGAGAGGACGCTGTGTCAACGGCGGGCGAAATTTCCCACACGCGAGAAGCGGATACCAGAGATTCGAAGCTTCCTCCGTTTGTTCAGAGATTGCTCGGAAAAAGAAAGTAAATACAAACGGTGAGAGTTCCTCACCGTTTTTCGTGTTAAGGATTTGAACTATGGAAAAACTCTCAATCAGAGAAACCCAAATTGCGCTGTTGGGGATTCTGGGTGAATTTGATCGTGTTTGCAGAGAACACAATCTGCGGTATTCGCTTGCGGCAGGTACACTGTTGGGTGCGGTTCGGCATAAGGGATTCATTCCTTGGGACGACGATTGCGACGTCGTTATGCCGCGTCCCGATTACGAACGATTATACGAACTGGTTAAGGAAAAAAAAGTCGTCTTTTCCGAGCATTTTTTTCTCTCCGAGGATCGGGGGGAGAAGGCTGTTTATCCGTTTTTAAAACTTTTGGATGACCGCTATCCCATTCGTTGTACAACTCATATAGAAGTTCCTTTCCTTTATCTGGATATATTTCCGTTAGACGGTATGCCCGATTTGCCGAAAAAACAGACGAAAAAGGTAAGAAGGAAGGAGATTTTTTATACTGCCGTGATATCCCTCTATAAGTGGTATATTCCAACAGGTGCGTGGTATTGTCAACTAATCAGATTTTTTTGTTTTTGGTTCTATCTGCTCGTCATGTGTTACGGTCAGGCTCGCGCATGTAAAAAACACCGCAAGCTTCTGTTGAAATATCCCTTTGAAACGAGCGAGAGGGTAGGGAATCGCGCGTGGGGACTTTCGATGGGGGAGGTTCCGCGTACGTTCTATGACGAATATGTAGAAATCGAGTTTGAAGGAAAAATGTTTTACGCCACAGCCAAGTGGGACGAATATTTGACGGTGCTCTACGGAGACTATATGACGCCGCCGAAAAATCAGAATCCTCATCACGGTATGCGTGTTTACAAAGATACCGGGTGCAAGAAATAATTTCATTTATTATTTTAACAAACCGTTGACGGGTACACAATATGAAAGCATTGATTTTAAATTCCGGAATGGGTAGCAGAATGGGCGTTCTTACGTCCGAGCACCCGAAATGTATGACTGAAATTTCCAAAAGGGAAACGATACTGAGCAGACAGTTACGCTTATTGGTTGAGGCGGGCATAGAGGACGTTGTTATTACGACCGGCTACTTCGACGGCGTATTGGTAAATTATTGCCAGAATCTTGATTTTCCCTTAAATATAACGTTTGTAAAAAATCCCGAATACGCCTCTACCAATTATATATATTCCATTTATTGTGCGCGGGAGTATTTACACGACGATATCATTCTTATGCACGGCGACCTCGTTTTTGAAAACGAGGTGTTTGATTTATTGACGGCGGCAAAAGAAAGCTGCATGGCGATAAGCTCCGTATTGCCCTTGCCCGAAAAGGATTTTAAGGCAGTTATCAAAGAGGGGAAAATCGAGAAGGTCGGCGTCGAATTTTTCAACGAGGCGGTTGTTGCGCAACCGCTTTATAAACTTTTGAAAAACGATTGGGAGCGATGGCTTGCCGAAATCGTTAAGTTTTGTGAAAAGGGAGTTACGGATTGTTATGCCGAAAACGCTTTTAACGAAGTGTCCGACGCGTGTAAAATTTACCCCTTGGACGTGGAAAACAAGCTCTGCGGTGAAGTGGATAACTCGCAAGACCTTGCCGTGATTTCGGCAAAGCTCAATGAGATCGAGTCGCGCACGGTATATATGTGTTTTTCTACGGATATTTTGCATAGCGCGCACATTTCGATTATTAAAAAGGCGCAGCGTCTGGGCAAATTGATTATCGGCGTTCTTTCCGACGAAGCGGTGATTTCTTATAAACGATTTCCGTTATTGCCGTTCGGCGAAAGAAAGGTCATGTTTGAAAATATCGCGGGCGTTTATAAAGTTGTTGAGCAAAAAACGCTTAGCTATAAAGAAAATCTGGAAAAATACAAGCCGAATTACGTTGTGCACGGCGATGATTGGGTAAACGGTTTTCAACGCCCTGTAAGAGACGAGGTTGCGGCGCTTTTATCCCGATACGGTGGACGTTTGGTGGAATTTCCTTATTCCAAAGACGGAAAATATTTGGAGCTGGCGCAAAGAGAGAGAAAGGATTTGTCTTTGCCGGATATGCGTCGTTCGCGTTTGAAGAAAGCCGTTGCAATGAAGGGGCTGATTACGGCAATGGAAGCGCATAGCGGTATCACGGGGCTGATTGTCGAAAATACAATCGTATGCCGGAACGGCGAAGCGCACCAATTCGACGCGATGTGGATCAGCTCTCTGTGTGATTCTACGGCAAAGGGGAAGCCCGATATCGAGCTTGTTGATATGACTTCTCGTTTCCGGACGATCGACGACATCATGGAAGTAACCACGAAGCCCATTATTTTTGACGGGGATACAGGCGGATTGACCGAGCACTTTATTTATACTGTAAAAACGTTGGAACGCATGGGCGTTTCGATGGTGATTATCGAAGATAAGACGGGTTTGAAAAAGAATAGCCTTTTCGGTACGGAAGTCGAGCAGACACAGGATACGATCGACAACTTTTGTGCCAAAATTAAAGCCGGAAAGAAAGCGCAGAAAACGAGTGATTTCATGATTGTTGCGCGCATCGAGAGCTTGATTTTGGAAAAGGGCATGGATGACGCGCTTGCCCGCGCTTTTGCATTTTCGAAAGCGGGAGCAGACGGCATTATGATTCATAGCAGAAAAAAAGATCCGCAGGAAATTTTTGAATTTATTGAGAAGTTCAGAAGCGTAGATAAAAGTACTTTGTTGATCGTTGTACCGACGTCGTTTAATTCCGTAACGGAAGACGAATTTAAACGCAGGGGAGTCAACGTGGTTATTTATGCCAATCAATTGACAAGAAGCGGATTCCCCGCAATGCAAAACGCTGCCAAAACGATTTTGATGCACCAGCGCGCTCTTGAATGCGATTCGCAGCTTATGTCGATAAAAGAAATCATCAATTTGATTCCAGAGGAATTATAATGGCAGGCTCGCAGCAGATAATAAGCGGAAGAGGTTGCATCGGGGAGATTCCAAAGATTCTGAAACGGTTGAGAATCAACAAATATTTGCTTGTCTGTGATTCAGGCTTCGGGTTTATCGAAGGGCATGAGGTGTTTGAGCAGGCGGAGATACCGTATCGGAAATTTGATTCGTTTACTTCCAATCCGCTTTATTCCGACGTTTGTAACGGTGTGAATATTTTTAACTCCGAAGGGTGCGAGGCAATCGTTGCAGTCGGTGGCGGAAGCGCGATCGACGTTGCCAAATGTATTAAGCTTTTTTGCAGACTAAAAAAAAATACTGACTTTTTGTCGCAGACATACTTTGAAAATGACGTGGCTTTGATTGCTGCTCCCACGACGGCGGGGACGGGAAGCGAATCGACGCGCTTTGCCGTCATATATAAAAACGGGATGAAACAATCGGTTCATGATTATAGTATCATACCGAATTATGCCATTTTAGATGCTAACGCCCTAAAATCGTTGCCGATTTATCAAAAAAAATGCACGCTGTTAGACGCGCTGTGTCAGGGAATTGAATCCTGGTGGTCTGTCAATTCCAATAAAGAGAGCAAACACTATTCTAAAATTGCCGTGGAAACGATTTTAAAATATGCGCACGCTTATCTTTTTGAAAATTCATTGGAATCGGCTGAAAACATTATGTTTGCGGCAAATCATGCGGGAAGAGCGATCAATATAACGCAAACGACGGCACCTCATGCCATGAGTTATAAGATTTCTTCTCTTTGTCATATCCCGCACGGACATGCCGTTGCAATTTGTCTTCCTGCCGTTTGGGAATTTATGATGAACCATATGGAGCTTTGCCTTGATGTAAGGGGAAAAGACTATTTGCATGATACTTTTTTGGATATCGGCAAGGTTTTTCGGGTTCAGACGGTTGAAGACGCAATTCGATCTTTTAAGGACTTTTTGGTTAAATTAAGTATTTCGTCCCCATCTATAGAGAAGAAAGAGGATTTAGCTTTATTGGCTCAATCGGTAAATCCTATTCGCCTGAGCAATAATCCTGTGAAGTTGGACGAACGCACGTTGTACGAATTATACGTTAAAATTTTTTCGCCAAAGTATTTGGAGGAATTGTGATGGATTTAAACTTTTTAAAAGGGTTTGATTTTTTTGTCGGCGTGCCCGATTCGCAATTGCGTCCGCTTTGCGACTGGCTGATGTCAACCTATGGCGTAGATCCGAAGCATCATATCGTTGCTGCCAACGAGGGGAATTGCGTGGCGATAGCGGCAGGCTATCATTTGGCGACGGGAAAAACCCCCGTCGTGTATATGCAGAACAGCGGAGAGGGAAACGTTGTGAACCCCGTAGCGTCGTTATTGAATGATAAGGTATATGGCATTCCGTGCGTGTTTATCATCGGGTGGCGTGGCGAACCCGAAGTTCACGACGAGCCGCAACACGTATTTCAGGGAGAAATTACTTTAAAGTTGCTTGAAACATTGGGAATAGAATATTATGTGATCGATAAGGATACAAAGGCGGAATCCGTTAAGGAGCAGTTAAAAAAATGGAATCCGCTGCTGGAGTCGGGGAAACAGGTTGCATTCGTTGTGAAAAAGGGCGCATTGGAGTATGACGCACAGATAAAATATGCGAATGCTTACGCGTTAAACCGGGAAGAAGTTATCAGGCGTGTCGTAAAGATCAGTAAAGAGGCGCCTATTGTTTCCACAACGGGGAAAGCCTCAAGAGAATTGTTCGAAATCCGTGAAGCAAACGGACAGGATCACCGTTATGACTTCCTTACCGTTGGGTCGATGGGACATAGCTCTTCGATTGCTTTGGGCGTGGCTATTAATCAGCCCCAAAAGAAAATTTGGTGCATTGACGGCGACGGTGCTGTGCTTATGCATATGGGGGCAATGGCGGTGATCGGCACGGTTTGTCCAAACAACTTTGTTCATATCATAATTAACAACGAGGCGCATGAAACGGTTGGCGGAATGCCGACTGTTGCGGGAAAGATTGATTTAAACGCAGTGGCGCGTGCGTGCGGCTATAAGAGTGTGTGCAGTGTGAATACATACGACGATTTGGAAAATGAACTTGAAAAAGCTGCAGCTGCAAATGTATTATCGCTGATTGAAGTGAAATGCGGTTTGGGTGCGCGTACAAATTTGGGCAGACCGACAACAACTCCCGTCGAAAACAAAGATAGCTTTATGCGGCATTTAAGTCAGGAATGACTATTTTATATTTTATTAGATAACAAAAGCTCCGAGGAAGCAATCGCCTTCTCGGAGCTTTTGTTTTTAAAACACACTCTCTGCCGTCTGTTATCAATACATTCCATCCATACCGCCGCCTGCGGGTGCGGGAGGAGCGGGAGGGGTGGGAATATCGGTAACGATGGATTCCGTCGTAAGCAGGGTCGAGGCAACGGAAGCCGCGTTCTGCAATACCGAGCGGGTAACCTTCGTCGGGTCGATGATTCCGCTTTCTACCATGTCGGTGTAAACGTTTTTGAGAGCATCAAATCCATAGGTGGGAATTTTCTTGGTAAGAATCTTGTCTACAACGACCGAACCGTCTACGCCCGCATTTTTTGCGATTTGGCGAACGGGTTCTTCGCAAGCTTTCAGGATAATGGAAGCGCCCGTCTTTTCGTCGCCTGAAAGACCCGAAACGAGTTTCCGCAAAGAGGGGATGCAGGAGAGCAACGCGCTGCCGCCGCCGGGGACGAAGCCTTCTTCAACTGCCGCGCGGGTAGCCGCCAATGCATCGTCGATGCGCAGCTTCTTTTCTTTCATTTCGACTTCGGTTGCTGCGCCTACGTTTATAACGGCAACGCCGCCTGCGAGCTTGGCAAGGCGTTCTTGTAATTTTTCTCTGTCGTAGTCGGAGGTCGTAACTTCAATTTGAGACTTGATAGAGGCTACGCGCGCTTTGATGTCGTCTTTATTGCCGGCGCCGTCGATAATCGTTGTATTGTCCTTGTCGACCTTTACCTGATTTGCTCTGCCGAGCATATCGAGAGTAGCGTCTTTGAGCTCGTATCCGAGGTCGGACGAAATAACCGTGCCGCCCGTCAGCACCGCAATGTCCTGCAACATTTCCTTGCGTCTGTCGCCGAAGCCGGGTGCCTTTACCGCAACGCAGTTGAACACACCCTTGAGCTTGTTTACGATAAGCGCCGCAAGCGCGTCGCCTTCTACGTCCTCCGCAATGATTAAGAGGCGCGCACCCTGTTGCGCGAGGGGTTCGACGATGGGGAGGATTTCCTGTAATGCGGAAATCTTCTTGTCGGTGATGAGGATATAAGGGTTGTCGAGTACGGCTTCCATTTTATCGGTGTTCGTAACCATGTATGCCGATGCGTAGCCTCTGTCAAACTGCATTCCTTCTACGGTGGAAAGCTCCGTCGTCATCGACTTGCCTTCCTCTACCGTGATGACGCCGTCTTTGCCGACCGTTTCCATTGCCTTTGCAATAAGTTCTCCGACCGTTTCGTCGCCTGCGGAGATTGCCGCAACCTGCGAAATCGCTTTTTTGCCGTCAACTTTCTGCGAAATGGACTTCAAGTGTTCGACTGCGTTCTGCACAGCTTTGTCGATGCCTTTTCTCAAAATTATGGGGTTGGCACCGGCTGCAAGATTTTTTAAGCCTTCGCGGATGATTGCCTGTGCAAGAAGAACTGCTGTCGTAGTGCCGTCGCCTGCGACGTCGTTGGTTTTGGTGGAAACTTCCTTTACGAGTTGTGCGCCCATGTTTTCGAAGGGGTCGGGCAGCTCGATCTCTTTTGCGATCGTTACGCCGTCGTTCGTAATGAGGGGTGCGCCGAACTTTTTGTCGAGCACAACGTTTCTGCCTTTGGGTCCGAGGGTGATTTTTACCGTGTCGGCGAGCGTATTTACGCCTGCCTCCAAAGCCTTTCTTGCTTCGTCTCCGTATTTGATTTGCTTAGCCATGATTCTTGTTGCCTCCCGATTAGTCTACGATAGCGAGAATGTCGCTCTGTTTGATGATGGTGAATTCCTTGCCGTCCACCTTGAAGTCTGTGCCTGCATACTTGGAGCAGAGAACTTTGTCGCCGACGCTGACCTGCATTTTGACTTCCTTACCGTCCACAAGTCCGCCGGGACCGACTGCAACGACAACGCAGGTCTGCGGTTTTTCCTGCGCGGAAGAGGGGAGATAAAATCCGCTCTTCGTCTTTTCTTCGACGGTAACCGTTTCTACGACTACCTTATCGAATAAGGGCTTGATATTCATAATTGACCTCCTGAAATAACTCTGTTTTCTCGGTCTTGCCGATTTCCTTATTTATTATAAACGCTTTTACAAAGAAGTCAAACGGCTTTTGGGAAAAATTTTCCTTATCTCGCAAATAAATTTCATGCGTATGGAAAAAAGCGATTTATTGCGTTCGCAGGGTTGACAATACCCCATATCTTGTGTTAAAATAAAATAAGAGGTAAATTATGGATAAGTGGGATAAGAGATTTATGGCTCTGACCGAACAGGTGGGGAGTTGGGCGAGTTGCCACCGTCGCAAGGTGGGCGCAATTATCGTAAGGGAAAAGCGGGTTATGACGACGGGTTATAACGGTGCGCCTGCAGGAATCGAATCTTGTGTGGAGCGAGGGGAATGTCTACGTGAAAAAATGCAGATTGAAAGCGGCACGCGCGCAGAATTGTGCTATGCGGCGCACGCCGAGCAAAACGCCATTATTCAGGCAGCGCGTTACGGGATCAATATCAGCGGCGCAACGCTTTTTTGTACGCATCAACCCTGTGTAATTTGCGCGAAGATGATTATCAATGCGGGTATCAGGCGGGTCGTGTACAAAGAGGGTTATCCCGACGAGTTTTCCGTTGAATTGTTCAAAGAAGCGGGAACGGAATTGATAAAATTTGAGGAGGAAGTATAAATGAAAAATCCTATTGTAAAATTTGAAATGCAGGACGGAAAAACGTTTGAGGCGGAGCTCTATCCCGAAATTGCGCCCAACACGGTAAACAACTTTCTTTCGCTTGTTAAGAATGGCTTTTACGACGGTGTCATTTTTCACCGTGTTATCGCGGGATTTATGATTCAGGGCGGTGATCCGCAGGGTACGGGAACGGGCGGTCCCGGTTACCATATTGCAGGTGAATTCCGCGCAAACGGATTTAAAAATGACTTAAAACACGAAAAGGGTGTTCTTTCAATGGCTCGTGCGCAGAATCCTAATTCCGCCGGTTCGCAATTTTTCGTAATGCACGCGTCGGCATCCTATCTCGACGGACAGTACGCTGCATTCGGAAGGGTAATTAAGGGGCTTGAAGTTGTGGATGCGATTGCGACGGTAAAAACCGATATGCGGGACCGCCCTTATGAGGAACAAAGGATAAAAAAGGCGACTGCGGAAACCTTCGGTGTTGAGTATCCCGAGCCTAATCGCGTTTAGGAGAGTATTATGTCTGACAAACTACTGTACAAAAACCCGTTAAATACGCGCTATGCAAGCCGTGAGATGCAGGAAAACTTCGGCGACGAAAAGCGTTTCCGCCTATGGCGCAAGCTTTGGATTGCGCTTGCGGAATCGGAAATGGAGTTGGGACTTCCCGTAACGAAAGCGCAAATCGACGATATGAAGGCGCACGCTACCGATATTGATTACGAACGGGCGGAGGAGTACGAGCGGGAAGTGCGCCACGACGTCATGGCGCACGTGAAGGCGTTCGGCGACGCGGCGAAGAGTGCCGAACCGATTATCCATTTGGGTGCGACGAGCTGCTTCGTTGATTGTAATTCCGAATTGATCATCATGCGCGACGGACTGGAGATTATTCTGCGCAAGCTTGTCAACGTGATGGATAAGTTGAAAAAATTTGCGTTGCAGTATAAAAATCTGCCGACGCTTGGCTTTACTCATTTGCAGCCTGCGCAGCTGACTACGGTCGGCAAGCGTGCTACGCTTTGGCTACAGGATTTGATGCTTGATTACGAGAATTTGCAAAGTCTTTTGTCATGTTTTCGTTTGCGCGGCGTAAAGGGTACGACGGGTACGCAAGCAAGCTTTCTCGACCTCTTCGACGGCGATGCAAAGAAGGTGAAAGAGTTGGAAAAGCGTGTCGTGAAAAAGCTCGGTTGCGAAAAGGTATACGGGGTAACGGGGCAGACCTATCCGAGAAAGTTCGACTATAACGTGCTCTGCGTGCTTTCGCAGATTGCCCAAAGCGCGTATAAGTTCAGCAACGATATCCGCATTCTGCAAAACATGAAGGAGGTGGAGGAACCGTTTGAGAAGAGTCAGATAGGTTCGTCTGCTATGGCGTATAAGCGCAACCCGATGCGTTCTGAACGTATGGGCTCCCTGTGCCGCTATATGGTTTCGCTTCCCTTAAACAGTGCGATTACGGCTTCGACGCAGTGGTTCGAGCGCACGCTCGACGACTCCGCCAACCGCCGGATCGTAAACGCGCAGGCGTTTTTAACGGTGGACGCGATCTTGAACATCTATCTGAACGTTTCCGAAAATCTCGTTGTTTACGATAAAGTGATTGCGAAGCATGTTGCCGCAGAACTGCCGTTTATGGCAACGGAAAACATTATTATGGAGTGCGTGAAGGCGGGCGGAAGCCGACAGGAATTGCACGAGCATATCCGCCGCCTTTCGATGGAGGCAGGCAATAACGTAAAGCGCGAAGGAAAGGAAAACAACCTTTTAGAGCTCGTAACGAAGGACGAGGCGTTCCGCGCGGTTTGGGATCGTCTGGATGAAATTCTGGATGCGAGAAAGTTTGTCGGAAGGGCGCCTGAACAGACGGAGGAATTTATCCGAAACGAGATCGATCCGATTTTACAAAAATACGTCGCTTGGCTGGGGGAAGCGGGCAGCGTAAATGTTTAAATTTCGACCATAAGGAAAGTTTTTCCGCAAACCGTACAGACTGTTACTATGGAAATCAAACGAGTTAACGTGGAAACGGTTGTGCGGTTCGGGCGGGAAGGCGGGTTGCGCCCGTTGTGGCTTATTTGGGAGGATGGGCGGAAATTCGAAATCGATAGGGTGAAGCGCGTTGATCGCGCTCCCTCGCAGGCGGGGTCGGTTCTTCCCGTTCGGTATACTTGTGTCGTCGAGGGGAAAGAAAAAAGGTTGTATTTCGAGCCTGAGAGAATGGCGTGGTTCGTAGAAATGGTAGAAGGTTAGAAAAATATTTCGTTTCCGATAGAAAAATTCTTGACGAAAAGGAATTTATATATTATAATGTTTAGCGCACAGGGGAGTGGCTCAACGGTAGAGTAGCGGTCTCCAAAACCGTAGGTTGCGTGTTCGAATCGCGTCTCCCCTGCCAAAAAGACCTTGCGGTTTGCGCAAGGTCTTTTCGTATAATATTCGTTTCGGAGATGGGTATGGACAACAAGAAGAGCGTTACGGTTTATACGGACGGCGCCTGTTCCGGCAATCCTGGAGCGGGCGGCTGGGGCGTCGTTTTGCTGTACGGGGAAAATCAAAAGGAGCTGAACGGCGGCGAAGAGGAGACGACGAATAACCGTATGGAACTCACGGCGGTTATCAAGGGTTTGGAGGCGTTGAAATATCCCTGTCGCGTTGACTTATACAGCGACTCGGCGTATACGGTGAACGCCTTTCTCAATGGGTGGATTTACGGCTGGCAAAAGAACGGGTGGAAGAAGAACGACGGGAAGAATGTGCTCAACGTCGATTTGTGGAAGAGGCTTATGGATCTTACGCACGTTCATGAAGTAACCTTTATCAAAGTGAAAGGGCACGCCGACAATTTTTACAATAATCGGTGCGACGAGCTTGCCCGCGCAGGAATAAAAAAGGTGAAACCGATATAATTTCATGGAAATTCGGATATAATAGAGAAAGAGTTTGGGCTCAAGGGGCGGTAAATTGACGAGAGCGGGAAAAAATGCGATTCATATCGTTTGTATGACTTTGGCGGCAGCGCTGTTCGAAGTGTTTCTTGTATTGTGTCTGAGTCATTTTCGAACGGAATGGAAAAACGCTGTCTACCTTTCGGCGCTGATCGGGGGGAGTATTCTGAATGCCGCCGTGCTTGTGGCGGACGTCGTTTGTTGTTTTTTAAACAAAGACGTTATATGCCGTACTTGCATTACGGTATATATTTTGTTTGATTTTTTGGCGGTTTTTTTATACGTTCTCATGCGACTCGGCTTTTTCGAAATTATTCGGGACGAACAAAGTTTTCAGGAGTTTTTGGAAAAATCGGGTAATTGGATGGCGGTTCTTTTCGTGGTGCTGCAATTTTTGCAGGTCGTTATTTTGCCCATACCGAGTACGGTTACGGTGGTGGCGGGAGCAGCGCTTTTCGGACCGCTCGTAGGAAGTTTGTTGAGCTTATTCGGAATTGTTCTCGGCTCCGTCGTGGCTTTTCTTGTTGGGCGGTACGCGGGCTACCGCGCGGTGGCTTGGATGGTCGGCAAGGATACGCTGGATAAATGGTTGAAACGAATTAAAGGAAAAGATAAACTGCTGCTTTCGGCAATGTTTCTGCTGCCCGTTTTTCCGGACGACGTGCTTTGTTTTATTGCGGGAATTTCTTCGATGTCCTTTCCGCTGTTTGTTGCAATCATCGTTGCGTCGCGCGTTTTGGCAATTTTCACGACGAGTTATTCGGTAACGATCATTCCCTTCAATACGTGGTGGGGACTGCTGATTTGGGGAATCCTGATTGCGCTCGTCATTGTGCTTTTCGTCGTGCTTTATAAAAAATCCGATGTGATTCTCGATTGGTTTTCCAAGAAATTTCATCGTGAGACCCGCGTATGTGAAAAGACGGAAAAGGACGAATTTACCGTTCGCGTAGTGTCGCCGAACGGCGATTATCACGAGAAGGGCGTCAAGAAATCGGGCGGCGACGAAACGAAAAAAGAAGAGCCGAAAAAAAGAGAATAAAATTTTGTGAATCAAGCCCGCCGTTCTTATCTGAAAAGAGCGACGGGTTTAATTTATAGTCGGTATTGGATTGTATTTTGGAATAACAATTATCCGAAAATGGAAATAAATGAATGAAATTTTCTTGCTTTTTGCAACAAAAGTGTGTATAATGATATTTGTAGAAAATCGGAGTTTTCCGTATTTGTTGACGGATAGAGGTTAAGGAATGGATAAAATCAAACAGTTGCGTGAAAGAAAAGCGGCGGTAAAAGCGGTGAGCGCGGGGATTCGCACAGAGATTGCGGAGCTCGTTGACCCAGACAGCTTTGTGGAACTCGCCGCTTTTAGTTTTTCCAAGAATGCTTTCTACGACGAAGAGGAAAAGAGCGAGGGCGTCGTTACGGGCTTTGCGACCGTGGCGGGTTTTCCTTTTTATCTCGTAGCGCAGAATTTCGACGTTTATTCGGGCGGACTATCCAAGGCGAATTGCGATAAGATCGCAAAGGCTTTGAATGCGGCGGAGAAGAACGATACTCCCGTAATTTACCTTTTGCACTCTCACGGTGTTCAGGTAGGAGAGGGTGTAAACGTGCTTGAAGGGATTGCGCAGCTCTTACTGAAAGCGACGCAGTTGAAGGGCACCGTTCCGCAATACGCCTATCTTGCGGGCGAGGTTTACGGCTCCGTTGCGGCGCTTGCGAGCGTGTGCGACTGTGTGTTTTTTACGGATAAAAGCGTGTTGTCCGTAAATTCGCCTTTGGTTCTTGCTGCAAAAGACGGGAAAAATTTAAAAAATACCGAGGTTGGCGGCTACACGGTGCTGAACGGCACGTCGCTTCCCGCTGTTTCGGTAAAGGATATCAAAGAAGCGGCAGCCAAGATTGCCGCCATTACGGAGCTGCTGACCGTTCCCGTAAAAGACGCGGAGCTCAACGAACCTGTTCCCGCGCTCAACCAAGGCGTAACGACGGATGCGATCGTAAAGATGTTTGAGGAAAGCGTGGAGATCGGCGCTAACAGCAGCCCCGAAGTCAAGACGGTGCTGGCGCGCATCGGGGGCGTTGCGGCTGCGGCAGTCGTGTTTGACGATGTCAAACTCAACTGCGAAAATGTGCGAAAAATCAAAAATTTTGCCGAATTTGCCTGCTGCTACAATCTGCCGTTTATCACATTCGTCGATTGTGAGGGGGTGGCTGCTTCGCTCGCAGTAAACAATAGCGCTGTATTAAAAGAAATCGCGGAATACCTGTCCATGCTTGACGCCGTGGATACGGCAAAAATTGCTGTGGTTACGGGCAAGGCGATCGGTTTGGGGTATGCGCTGTTTGCGGCAAAGAACGCGGGCTTTGATTATACGTTTGCATTTGCGACCTCCCGAATTGCGCTTTTCGACAGTGCGGCAGGTGCGCAAATCGAATACTCCGGCGACAAACGGGCAGACGCGCAGAAGCTTGCCGAATTGTATGCAGACGAGAACGCCGATCCCGTAAATGCAGCTAAGGGCGGATATCTTGACGATGTCATCGAGCCGCAATTCGTAAAACAGTATCTTGCGGCGGCGCTCGGCACGCTCTTAGGCTAAGGAGGGAGTATGGCGAATTTGCTTGCTTGGTTTAAGTATCCCGTCGGCGACGGTGCGTTTTACGCGGCGTTCGGCTACGTGTTCGTTTTTTTGGGGATAGCGATTCTCGTATTTTTGTTTACGATTCTTGGGATCGTCATGAAGAAAATCAACGCGAGAAAGCCCAAAAAGAAAAAGATAAAGGCGAAAGACGGGGAAGAAACGGCAATCACCTCAAAGATCGAGGTGGAAGAGGAGATTTCTCCCGAAATAGTCGCGGTAATCTCTGCTGCGATTGCGGCGGTGTACGAGGGCGAAAACGTAAAATGCGATTTCGTCGTGCGAAAAATCAGAAAATTATAAAATTCCAAATGGATTAGGAGTAAAACAGGTATGCGTAACTTTATTATCACGGTAGAAGGAAAACAGTATCAAGTGGGAGTGGAGGAAGTCGGCGGAACTTCCGCGCCTGCGCAGGCGATTCCTCTTGTTTCCGCACCCGCACAGGCTGCGCCCAAACTTGCGGCGACGAATGTAAGCGGCACGAAGCTGCTTTCGCCGTTTCCCGGTTTAATTAAAAATCTATTGGTGCAGAATGGAGAGACGGTGAAGAAGGATCAGCCGATTCTCGTGCTCGAAGCCATGAAAATGGACAATGATATTACCGCTCCGTGCGACGGCGTGGTTGCTTTTCAGGTGGTGAAGGGCGCGAACGTGGAGTCCGACGCAGTTCTTGCGGTCATTTCGTAATCGGAGTTTTTTATGCAATACAGCTTGCTCATTGATTTTAAAGGAGTTTTCTCCAATCTGTGGCAGTCGATGGGAATGTCGCAGGGTGGGTGGCAGAATTATGTGATGCTGCTCATTTCCTTCGTGCTCATGTTCCTTGCGATCGTCAAGAAGTACGAGCCGATGCTCCTGCTTCCGATTGCGTTCGGAATGTTCCTCATCAACCTGCCCGGAGCGGAAAAAATTCTTTGGGGCGTCTATAACACGCCCGACACGAGTCTGGAAATCGGGATTCACGGTACCGTGGAGTACGTTGGGGCTTACGCCGATGCGGCGGGCAACCTGATTTACGTCCGTGACGGATTTTTAAACGAAGGAATCGTATCGTTTTTTACCGCTATCGAAAACGGTGCGCTGGTTAACGCGGGTACGATGACCTATGCGGAGTTCGACGCACTGTATACCTTGCAGGGATATATTCAGGGGATCGTATCGGATACGGGAACCGCGTTCAACAGCACGGCAATCGTGATGCTCGATACTTACGAGTCGGTAACGGGCAGAGGGCTGTTGTGGTATTTGTACTATGGCGTTGATAAAGTCATTTATCCTCCGCTCATCTTCCTCGGTATCGGTGCAATGACGGATTTCGGACCGTTGATTGCCAATCCCAAGAGTATGTTTATCGGTGCGGGTGCGCAGCTCGGTATCTTCATTGCGCTCTTCGGCGCGGTGCTGATCGGTTTTACGGGCGCGGAGGCTGCGGCAATCGCCATTATCGGCGGTGCGGACGGACCGACGGCGATTTACGTTTCGAAAATGCTTGCCGAACATCTCGTACCGACGATTGCCATCGCGGCTTACTCTTATATGGCTTTGATTCCCGCGATTCAGAAACCGATCATGCGGCTTCTTACGACTAAAAAAGAGCGGGCGATCCGCATGAAACCGCTTCGTCAGGTTTCCAAGGCGGAAAAAATCATTTTCCCGGTGGCCGTAACGCTGGTCGTGGGCTTGCTGCTGCCTGACGCGATTCCGCTATTGGGTATGCTGATGCTCGGCAACCTCTTCCGTGAGTCGGGCGTGGTGGAAAGGCTTTCCTCGCAGGCGCAGAACGGGCTGATCAACACGGTTACGATTTTCCTCGGCATTTCGGTCGGCTGCAAGGCGAAGGGTGATATTTTCCTGACGACGCAGACGCTCGGGATTCTTGCAATCGGAATTATCGCGTTCTATCTCGGAACGATCGGGGGGATACTCGTGGCAAAATTGATGTGCAAACTGACGAAGGGGAAAATCAATCCTCTCATCGGCTCGGCGGGCGTTTCGGCAGTTCCTATGGCGGCGCGTATTTCCGAGGATGTCGGACGGGAAACGGATCCTAGCAACCACCTTCTGATGCACGCAATGGGACCGAACGTGGCGGGCGTCATCGGGTCGGCGCTTGCGGCAGGCGTGTTGCTTGCCTGCTTCTAATCTAACTTTCAGGAGCGAATTATGGCTAAGAAAATAATGATCATGGATACGATACTGCGTGATGCGCACCAGTCGCACGCGGCGACGCGCATGAGAATGGAACAGATGATTCCCGTTCTCGAACAGCTTGACGAGGTTGGGTATTATTCCCTCGAGGGCTGGGGCGGGGCAACCTTCGATTCTTGTATGCGCTACCTCAACGAAGATCCTTGGGAGCGTCTCCGTACGCTTCGCAAGTATTTGAAAAAGACGCCTATTCAAATGCTTTTGCGCGGGCAGAATCTGCTCGGTTACCGCAACTACGCCGACGATCTCGTGGAAAAGGTCGTGGAAAAGTCGATTGAAAACGGTATAGGCGTCGTGCGCGTATTTGATGCGCTTAACGATCCGCGTAACATCGAATCGTCCATGAAGGCGATTAAAAAGTACGGTGCGGGAGGAAAGTGTGTTTGTGAGGCGGCGATTTCTTATACCACGAGCCCCGTGCATACTTTGGAATACTTCGTAAAGCTTGCCAAGACCTACGAGAATATGGGCGCGGACAACATCTGTATTAAGGATATGGCAAACTTGTTGCTACCGTTTGACGCGTATAAACTCGTGTCTGCCTTGAAAGATGAATTGAAGCCCGAAACGAAAATTCACCTGCATACGCATAATACGACGGGTACGGGCGACATGGTAAATCTTATGGCAATTCAGGCGGGAGTGGATATCGTGGATACCGCGCTTTCGCCGCTCGGAAACGGAACGAGCCAGCCGGCAACCGAGCCGCTCGTTGCGACTCTGCAGGGCACAGAGTACGATACGGGAATCGACCTTAACAAGCTCATCCCCATTGCTGCGCACTTTAAAAAAGTTGCGGCGGAGCTCGAAAAAGAGGGGTCGCTGAATCCAAAGGTGCGTCAGATCGACGTGAACACTCTTATCTATCAGGTTCCGGGCGGAATGCTTTCCAACCTGATGAACCAATTAAAGAAAGCGGGAAAAGAAGAAAAATTGCCCGAAGTTTTGGCGGAAGTACCCAACGTACGCGCCGACTGCGGCTATCCTCCGCTCGTTACGCCGTCGTCGCAAATCGTCGGCACGCAAGCAGTGATGAACGTTGTTATGGGCGAGCGGTATAAAATGGTAACTAAAGAGACGCGCGATTTGTTTGCGGGTAAGTACGGTCAGCTTCCGATGCCCGTCAACGAAGAGATTGCCGAAAAAGTATTAAAGGGCGAAAAGAGGATTACCTATCGACCTGCGGACGATCTGGAGCCCGAATACGAAAAGTTAAAGGCAGAAGTAGTAGCCAAGGGCTACTACACGCAGGAAGAGGACGTCCTGTCCTATGCGTCTTTCCCCGAAGTTGCCGAGAATTTCTTCAAGTGGCGCAAGGCGAAGAACGAGGGCGTTGATGCGGATATGGCAAAAACGGGCATTTATCCCGTTTGATTAAGGTAAAGAATGAATATCCTTATTACCAACGATGACGGAATCGAAGGCGAGGGCTTAAACGCTCTCGCTTCTGTATTGGCAGAAGGGGATGCGCCGTAACGGAAGCGGTGCCCGCTTGCATTGATTCCGCTTGGTGGAAAGGTGGAAAAAGTGAATACTATCGTAGTCGGCGGAGGCGCTAGCGGGTTGATGGCGGCATATTCTGCTGCGAAAAACGGAAACGACGTAATTTTAATTGAAAAGAACGAAAAACTCGGTAAGAAAATTTACGTTACGGGAAAGGGGCGTTGCAATCTGACGAACGACTGCTCTCCCGAAAATTTCCTCTCCAACGTCGTTCGGGGGGGTAAATTTTTAACGGGTGCAATCTATTCCTTTCCACCGCAACAGACGATGAAGTTTTTTGAGGAATACGGGCTTGCGTTGAAGGTCGAGCGCGGGAATCGCGTGTTTCCCGTCAGCGATCACGCAAGCGACGTTACCAAAACGCTTGAAAAAGCCTGTCGGAATGTTGGTGTTTGCTTTCACTTGAACGAAACGGTTCGTTCCGTTCGGACGAACGACGGTGCGGTGAGCGGAATTATTACGGATAAAGGCGACTATGCTTGCAAGGCTTTGATTCTCGCGACGGGCGGCGTTTCCTATCCCGCGACTGGCTCCACGGGCGACGGATATCGGTTTGCAAAAGAAACGGGGCATAAAATTGTACCGTGCGTTCCTTCGCTCGTCGGAATCAATTTAAAAAATCCGCTTTTTTCGGCGCAGGGCGTTTCTTTAAAGAATGTCGTGCTTTCGGCGCGACGGGGGAACAAAACGGTTTTTTCCGAAATGGGCGAGATCCTCGTTACGCATTACGGGATCAGTGGTCCGCTCGTGCTGTCGTGCTCGGCAGTTATCAACCGTATTCCAATGAAAGAAATTTGCCTGAGCGTGGATTTGAAACCTGCATTGAACAAGGGGGCGCTGGATGGCAGACTGTTAAGTGATTTTCAGGAGCGAAAAAACGAAAGGATGAAGAGCGTGATGCGCGGCTTGCTGCCCGCAGGCTTGGTGTCCGTCGTTTTGGATGCGGCAGCAGTTTCTCCCGAAAAGCAGGCGAATGGCGTTACGAAAGAGGAGCGCAGGCGTTTGATAGAGATTTTGAAGGCTCTCGAACTTGTTCCGGAATCTCTACGCGGTTTCAAAGAGGCGGTAATCACCTCGGGCGGAATGGATTTGGCTCAGGTGAATCCAAAAACCATGGAAAGTAAATTGATTCGGGGGCTGTATTTTACGGGAGAGTTGTTGGACGTCGACGCGCTTACGGGCGGATTTAACCTGCAAATTGCCTTTGCAACGGGATTTATTGCAGGAAAATCAATTTAATTTAAGTAATATGCATGAAATAGTATTGAATTGTTTTCGCTTTTTTGCCCGTAAGGTTTCGATTTGTTTGACCGTCGGGGAAAGTTGGAATATAATGAAATAGTAAAAGAGAAAGGAGTATTGTGATGGTAGTAATTCGGGGTGCGACGACGATTGCACGGGACGAGGCGGACGAAATCAGAGGAGCGGTCAAGGAGCTTCTTGAGCAAATCGTGCAAAAAAACGGGCTCAATCGTGAAGAGGTGGTGAGCATCGTTTTTTCGAGTACTTCGGATATTCACTCCTATTATCCTGCCAAGGCGGCGCGCGAGGCGGGCTTTGAGAGTTCTTCACTATTTTCGGCACAGGAGCCTGAAATCGAAGGGGGCTTGAAACTCTGCATTCGGACAATGTTATTCGTGGAAAAGAATCTGACGCCAAAGCACGTCTATCTGAGGGGTGCGAAGGTGTTGCGCAAGGATATAGCGGAGAAAATCAACGTGGCAATCGACGGTCCTGCGGGAAGCGGAAAATCTACGATTGCGCGCTTGCTTGCCCGCGACTATAAGATACTGTATCTCGATACAGGCGCGATGTACCGTGCCTGTGCCTATAAAATATTAAAGGACGGGTTGCATCCGGAAATTGAAGCAGAAGCCGAAAAATCGCTTGAAAATTTAGATCTTGATGTTGTGTACGAGGACGACGTGCAAAAGACACTCTTAGGCGGGACTGACGTTTCGGCGTTTATTCGTACGCCCGAAATTTCGATGGCAGCGTCCGCAGTTTCGCGCTATCCCTTCGTTCGGCTGAGAATGGTGGAAAAGCAGCGGGAAATTGCTTCTCGCCAGAGCTGCGTTCTGGACGGAAGGGACATCGGTACCTTCGTGTTGCCTAACGCCGATTTTAAATTCTTTTTAACGGCGAACGCAGATATTCGTGTGCAGCGCAGAGCGAAGGAAATGGAGGAGCGGGGCGAAAAGGTGGATTACGAGGCGTTAAAGCAGGATATTCTGCGGCGGGACGAGCAGGATTCTTCACGGGCAATGGCTCCCTTAAAACAAGCGGATGATTCGATCCTTGTGGACACCTCCTTCCTGTCGGTTGAAGAGGTCTTACAGACGATCAAGCGGAGAATGCAGGAGAAAATATGATGGGAGGGGAGAAAAAAAAGAAGCAAAAAGAGAAAAAAAATTCCCTCCTGATAAAAGCGAATAAAAAAGGTAGGCATATTATGCACGCCCTCAATTTTTTTCGCGTAATTCTCTATCCTTGGAATGCTTTTTTCTATCCTTATAAGATGCACGGGTATACGAAGGTCGGCACGGGCGCCTATATCTATATAGGAAACCATTTTTCCATGTGGGACATATTTTATCCCGCCCGCACGACGTGGGAAGGAATACATTTCTTTGCTAAGGATTCTTTGATGCACGCTCCCGTCATTGGGTATTTTGCAAAAAAGATACGAGCGCTCGGTGTTGTGCGCGACGGGTCGGATGCCCGCACTCTGATGGACGCTTTAAGGATCTTGAAAAACGGAGAAAAAATATCTTTGTTCCCCGAAGGAACGCGTAACCGACTGTCGGAGGAGGAGTTTTTGCCCTTCCGCGGCGGAGCCGCTCTGTTGGCGATCAAAACGAAAACGCCTGTCATTCCTTTCGTCATTTGTACGAAGCCGAAAGTGTTCAGAAAGACGCACGTTGTTTTCGGAGAACCGATGGAGCTGTCGCAGTATTACGACAGAAAGCTGACGCAGGACGATTATGCGCAAGCGGACGAAATGCTGCGCAACAAACTTTATGAGCTGCGCGAAAATTTTCGTGCGGAGCAACAAGCAAACAAGGACAAGAAAAAGAAGAGAAAATGCAAGTCCTGATTACTAAGAATTGCGGCTTTTGCGCGGGGGTGAAGCGTGCCGTCGAAACAGCGTTTGCCGTTGCGCCGGTAAATACTTTTGTTTACGGTGAACTCATTCACAACGAGGACGTCGTACGAAAGATCGCTTCGCGCGGTCTTATTACCGTCGAGCGAGTGGAAGAGGTGCCGAACGGTGCGACGTTGCTCATCCGTTCCCACGGCGCGCCGAAGTCCGTTTTCGAAGCGTGTGAAAAGAGGAATATCCGTGTTATCGACTGCACTTGCGCTTTTGTGAAAAAGACGCAGAAGATCGTGGCGGAGGCTTCGCAAAGAGGCAAAACCGTTTTGATCGCGGGGAAAAGCGACCATCCGGAAGTGCGCGGTCTGGTGGGGTGGGGAACGGGCGTAATCGGTGTTGTGTCTTCGGAGGAAGAAAAATTCGGTGATTTGGAAGGAAAGGACGTGGTTTTGGTGTCCCAGACGACCTTTTCGGAGAAAAGTTTTTTAAAAATTGCCGAAAATCTTCGAAAAGTACGTCTAAAAACAGTTGAAATTATTCCGACGATTTGTTATACTACTATACGTAGGCAACGGGAAGCGGCGGAAGTTGCCCGCAATTCTGACGCTGTTCTGGTGATTGGAGGCTTGGACAGCAGCAATACCAATAAGTTGGCGGAAATCGCGTCGGCATATTGTAAGCGGGTATACCGCTTGCGGAATGCGGACGATTTCGAATATGAAAATATTAAATTTTGCAGGAGGGTCGGAGTCATAGCGGGTGCAAGCACGCCCGAATGGCAGACTCGGGAGGTTCTTTTTAAGATGGAAGAAAACAATACGGAAGTCCAGACAATGGCGATGCAGAACGTCGTTGAGGATATCGACAAGAATGAGCGCTACAAGAAAGGTCAGCTCATTTCCGCAAAAATCGTTTTGGCTACGGAAGAGGGCGTTTACGTTTCGGCTTCCGGTAAGCTGGAAATTCTGATTCCGAAAGAGGAATTGGACTGCGGCGAGTACGTAAGAGAAGCGTACGCGGCACGCGTCGGCGAAGAAATTACGGTGATGATTGCGGAAGTCAATCCCAAAGTCAAGCTTTCGGAAAAGTCCGTGAGAAAAATCAAAGAAGAGGAAGAACTTCTCAAAGACGTTGAAGCGGGGAAAGAGTTTACCGTGGTTTGTACGGGCTACAACAAAGGCGGTCTGACTGCTGAACTCGGTACCTATCTCGTATTCGTTCCTGCAAAAGAAATCCGTTCCGGTTATGTTAAGGATCTCGAGAAATATAAAGGGAAAAAACTTCGTCTGCGCCTGCTTGAAATCAAGAAGGAGCGCAGAAAGGAAATCATCGCTTCTCAGCGCGTGATCCTCGAAGAAGAGAAAGTTGCGCGCGACGCGCAGAAGGCGGAGAAGGAAACACAGTTTTTCGACTCAATCGAAGTCGGAGCCGTCGTAGAGGGCAAGGTCGAACGTGTAACTTCTTTCGGTGCGTTCGTATCGGTAAACGGGTTCGATTGTCTTGCACATATTTCCGATTTGTCCTGGACGGGCGTGAAAGCAGTTACGGATGTTCTTGAAATCGGAAAGCGTTATGAATTTAAGGTTTTAAAGGTTGACCGCGAGAACAAAAAGGTTTCTATCGGCTATAAACAACTTCAACTCCAGCCTTGGGATCTGGCTGCAGACAAATATGCGGAAGGCGACGTCGTTCACGGAAAAGTGGTAAGAATTGTTCCGTTCGGTGCGTTCGTCGAGTTGGAAAAGGGAATCGACGGGCTTGTTCACGTTTCCCAAATCACGCATGAATGGCTGGAAAATCCGACTTCCGTTCTTTCGATCGGAGAGGAAGTTGACGCGAAGGTGCTTGCTTTCAATCCCGACGAGAGAAGAATCACGCTTTCGATCAAGGCTTTGCAGCCCCGTCCCGAAATGGAATCTTCGAGAAACCGCGACCGCGATGCGGAGCGCGATTCCCGCGAAGGCGGAAAGAAAGGGCGCAAGGGCGGCAAGAGAAATTACGTTTCCGACGACGAGGACGAATACAGAGAGTGGAAGGAAGACGGTTTTGGCGGCGCGTCGATTGCCGACTTGCTTCACAGCGACGATAACAATTAAATTATAAAAATTCAGAAAAAATCCGCTTAAAGGCGGATTTTTTTGTTTATATATAAAGGAATATCGATATAAGAATTTTTCTGTGGGAGCGTAGTTATGGAAAAGCAAGGGAATATACGTATTGCCAGCGAAAACATGATGCCGATCATTAAGAAATGGCTGTATTCCGAAAAGGATATTTTCCTTCGGGAAATTGTTGCCAATGCTTCGGATGCAATTATCAAGTTAAAGAAGCTTGTCGACCTCGGCGAAACGCGGAGCGACGGACATTATAAAATTATCGTAACGACGGATGAAAAGGCGCGTACGCTTACCGTAGAAGATAACGGCATCGGCATGACGGAGGAAGAGGTAGAGCGTTATATCACGCAGGTCGCATTCTCCGGCGCGGCGGATTTCGTTGAAAAGTACGAAAAGACGAACGGAGACGGGATTATCGGACATTTCGGGCTCGGCTTCTATTCGGCGTATATGGTTTCGGAGAATATCGAAATCTTTACAAAGTCTTACCGCGAAGGGTCGGCGGGCGTACACTGGTCGTCCGACGGCAACAGCACTTATACCATCGGCGACTGCGACAAGGAGACGCGCGGCACGAAAATCGTGATGCACCTTGCGCCCGAAGAGAAGGAATTTGCCCGCGATGGCGAAATCCGTAAATTGCTGGACAAATACTGCTCCTTTATGCCTTGCGAGATTTATCTGAACCCTAAGGGGGGCGAAGAAGATAAGCCCGTAAACACCACGGCGCCGCTCTATCTGAAACAGCCGAACGATTGTACCGAAGAAGAGTACAAGAGCTTTTACCGAGAAACCTTCCGCGACTTTAACGAGCCTTTATTCTGGATTCATCTGAATATGGATTATCCCTTCCGCTTGAAGGGGATTCTGTTTTTCCCGAAGGTGAAAAAACAGGTTGATCTCGAGCGTGGACAGGTAAAACTTTACTGCAATCAAGTGTACATTGCGGACAACATCAAGGAGGCGATCCCCGAATTTTTGATGCTGTTAAACGGAATTATCGACTGCCCCGATATTCCGCTGAACGTTTCCCGTTCTTTTTTGCAGAACGACACGCAGGTGCAGAAAATTTCCCGCCACATTACCAAAAAGGTTGCAGACAAACTGGCAGAGCTCTTCCGTAAGGACAGGGCGAAGTACGAGGCTTGCTGGGCAGATTTATCGACCTTCGTAAAATACGGCTGTTTGAAGGACGACGATTTTTACGATAAAGTCAAGGATATCATTATATTTAAAAATATTGCGGGCGAGTACAAGGAACTTCCTACATATTTCGGCGAGCCTGTCGGCGAAGAGGAAGCGAAGAAGGGGGCTCAGCCCAAAGCCGTTTATTACGCTTCTGACGAGAAAAAACAGGCGCAGTATATCGCCATGTTCCGTCAGGCAGGCTTGGATGCCATTATTTGTGATGAGTTTATCGATCCGCATTTCGTCAGCTACGTCGAGTATAGGAATCCGACGCGTGTGCGTTTTCTGCGGATCGACGCGGACGTCGATGCTGCGCTCAAAGTCAAGGGTGTCGACGGAGAGGATAAGTTCATTGAAACGATTTTTTCCGAACGGCTGGAAGGAAAGAAGATTCGCGTTAAAACGGAGCGTTTCATCAATCCGAGTGTTCCGGCGATTATCAATGTTTCCGAGTTCATGCGCAGAATGCAGGAAATGAACGAATTTTACAGCATGGGCGATAGCGGTTCGGACGTTACCCTCGTAGTGAATACTGCCAATCCTGCGGTAATTGCTTTGAAGGAGGCCAGCGAGGATCAGCGCAAAGTCGTCGTCCAGCAAATTTATTTTACGGCGTTCATGAGTTATAAACCGCTCGCACCCGAAGAATTTGAGGAGTTTACGGCAAACACCTCCGTACTTCTTGAAAAATATTTACAAAAATAGTAGATTATTGCCGCTCGATGTTTGACAAATCTTTTAAATATTGATATAATAATGCAAAAGGTATCGGAAATAGCCTTACGCGCGTTCTACGGTACCTCAGGAGGTATTAAGGTGAACGGAACTGTTAAATGGTTCAATGACGGTAAGGGCTATGGATTCATTTCCAACGACGAAGGCGGCGACGATATTTTCGTCCATTTCTCGGCGATTCAGACGGAGGGCTTCCGTACCTTGAAAGAGGGACAGAAAGTAACGTTTGAAACCGAGCCCGATCCTAAGGACAGTGGGAAACTGCGTGCAATCAACGTAGTTCCTGTTTGAGCGGACACCAAAAAAAGACGCATCCGACGGATGCGTCTTTTTTGTAACCTTTTTTTCAAAATTGCCGTAAGATAAAGTATGATTTCCGAAATCTTTCCGAGCGGCTGTTACTTTATCGGTATCGGTGGTGTGAGTATGAGCGCGCTCGCACTTTTTTTACATGATCGCGGCGTTTGTGTGCGTGGTAGCGACGTTGCCGAAAGCAACTTTACGGAAATGCTGCAAGAAAAGGGGATTCCCGTTACCATCGGGAACGACGAGGAAATTTATGAAGGCACTGTTGTATATACGGGAGCAGTCGACGCTTCCGACAGGCAGCTGTCTGTGGCGAGAAGGGCGGGAAAACGTCTGATTTCGCGGGCAGAACTGCTTGGGAGGCTGGCAGATAGCTTTCCGCACGTCGTTTCCGTGGCTGGTTGCCACGGAAAGACTTCGACGACCTCTATGCTTGCGCATATTTTTGAAGCGGGAAAGCATCCCTATACCGTTCATATCGGCGGAGAGGATGCCGGATTCGGGAATTATCGAAACCGCGGTGAAGAGTTTTTCCTAACGGAGGCGTGTGAGTTCAAGCGCAGCTTTCTGTCTCTGAAGAGCGAAATTGCGTTGATTCTCAACACTGACCGAGATCATACCGACTGCTATCATGACGAAGAGGAAACGTTGAAAGCGTATGCTCTGTTTGCAGCGCAGGCAAAGAAAACGGTTGTAAACGGCGACGAGCGAAACGGAAGGAAAATTCCGCATGTGCTCAGTTTCGGACGGTATTCGGGGGATATTCGGGCGGGGAAAGTATTTTCTGACGGGGAATTCTATCGCTTTACCGTGGTTGAAAATTCTGTGCCGATGGTGGAAGTGAGATTGAATGTTCGTGGAGAGATTCACGTATCAAACGCGCTTGCTGCGTATGCGGCAGCGCGGCTGTGCGGGTTTACGGCAGCAGAAATTAAGCTTGGACTGGAAAGTTTCCGCGGCGTGAAGCGGCGTTTCGAGGAAGTCGGAACGCTTGCGGGCGCGCCTGTCATTTGCGACTACGCGCATCATCCGCGTGAAATCGAAATGACGATAGCAACGGCGGAGCGTATCTGTCGCGGAAGGGTTCGCATCGTGTTTCAACCGCACACATATACGCGGACGCGCGACTTGATGGGCGATTTCGTGCGCGTTTTGAAGCGGGCAGAGCAGCCGATAATCTATAAAACTTATGCTGCACGGGAAAAGTTCGACGCCTCGGGGAGCGCTGTTGCTCTTGTCGGAAATCTGCCCGAAGCGTCGTATGTTCAGTCTCCCGCGCAATTAAAGGCGCGTCTGACAGACGGATTGTCGTCGGATGATCTCATTTTGGTGCTTGGCGCAGGCGATATCTATTCGATTATAAAGACCGTACTCGACGAATAAAATACGGAACGGCAGATTCCCTCGGATTTTCGAGGGGATTTTTATTGACTTTGAAAAAAGAGGAAATTTTTTACAAATTTTTGTGAAAAAATTTGGATTTGCTATTGAAAGTCGGAACAAAATATAGTATAATAGATAAGAAGAAACCGAGATATCGTGTTTCAATAGGAGAAAAAGGGGCAGATGGGAAAGGATATGGGGAGAGAAACGGATTTTCCGTTGCATCTGTATCACAACGGAAAAAACGACCGCATTTATGAAATCTACGGTGCACACAGGGCAAAAGAGGACAAGCAGGAAGGTTTTGTCTTTCGCGTTTGGGCACCGCACGCGCAGTCCGTTTCCGTCGTGGGAGATTTTAACGGATGGGATGCTTCGAGGCACGTAATGCATCGCATGATCGACGGAGAATCGTTCGATTTGTTTATCGCGGGAATCAAACAATTCGATACTTATAAATATTGCATCGAAACGAAGGACGGCAGGCGCTTGATGAAAGCTGACCCCGTGGGGTTTCACGCAGAGACCGCGCCCGCTACGGCATCGAAGGTTTACGACGTCGGCGGTTACGTTTGGTCGGATGCGGAGTTCCTTGCAAAGAGGGAGCGGACGAACGTCTTTTCCTCACCCATGAATATTTACGAAGTCAATCTTTTGTCTTGGAAACGCCACGCAGACGGAAATTTTCTTTCATACCGTCAGTTGGCGGACGAGCTGGTTCCTTACGTGAAGAATATGGGTTATACCCACGTAGAATTTATGCCTATTACCGAATTTCCCTTCGAGGGGTCTTGGGGTTATCAGGTAACGGGCTATTTTGCTGTTACGAGCAGGTTGGGTACGCCGCACGACTTTATGTATCTCGTCGATTGCTTCCACAAGGCGGGAATCGGCGTGATTTTCGATTGGGTGCCCGCGCATTTCCCTAAGGACGGGCACGGACTGTACGAGTTCGACGGTCAGCCGCTCTACGAAAGCGGGCAGTGGGACAGAATGGAGCACAAGAGCTGGGGTACGCGCAGATTCGACTACGGGAGGAACGAAATTCTTTCCTTCCTGATTTCGAGCGCTTGCTTTCTGTTCGACGTTTACCATGCGGACGGAATCCGCGTGGATGCGGTTGCCTCTATGCTTTATCTCGACTACGACAAACGCGACGGCGAATGGGTACCGAACATTTACGGTGAAAACAAGAATCTTGAAGCGATAGCCTTTTTACGCAGACTGAACGAAGCTGTCTTTTGCCGCTTCCCGAATGTCTTGATGATTGCGGAGGAGTCTACGGCTTGGGGGCTCGTTACGAAGCCCGGCAGTGTCGGCGGACTCGGGTTCAACTTTAAATGGAATATGGGTTGGATGAACGATATGCTTTCCTATCTTTCACTCAATCCGTTTTTCCGTATGAACAACCACAACAAGCTGACATTTTCGATGATGTACGCCTTTTCGGAAAATTTCGTGCTGCCCATTTCGCACGACGAAGTGGTGCACGGAAAGGGATCGCTCATAAACAAGATGCCGGGAACGTACGAAGAGAAATTTGCGGGCGTGCGCGCATTCCTAGGGTATATGATGGCGCATCCCGGAAAGAAGCTGAATTTCATGGGCTATGAGTTCGGGCAGTTTAAGGAATGGGATTACCACGAGGGATTGGAGTTCTTCCTGCGCGATTCTTACGAAAAGCACGGAAAACTTTCCGTCATGGTAAAGGACTTGAACGAATATTATAAATCTACGGCGGCATTTTACGAAATCGAAGATTCGTGGGACGGATTCGAGTGGCTTGCGGCGGACGATGCCGACAGAAATATCGTGTCCTTCCTCAGGCGGGACAAACAGGGCAACGAGGTGATTGCGCTCGTCAGCTTTTCTGGCTCGGAGGCAACCGACTACCTTCTCGGCGTAAACCGTAAAGGGAAATACAAAATTATCTTTAACACGGACGATTTGAAATACGGAGGAGAGGGTAAACTGAAAAAGAAAACGCTTTCGGCGGTGGCGCGTCCGAGCCACGGGAAGCAGTATTCCATTCCGATTGCAATGCCTGCGCTTACGTGCATTTATCTCGTGAAGGAAGAGGAGCCGCAAAAGAGCGCGGCGAAGAAGTCATCGGCGACGAATAAATCGGGCAAGGTTCCGGTGAAAAAAGGGTAATAATAAGGGGGTTCATTATGATACAGAGAAAGAAAGAATGCGTCGCTATGTTGCTGGCGGGCGGACAGGGAAGCAGGCTGTACGCTTTGACGAACAATATTGCGAAACCTGCGGTTGCTTTTGGAGCGAAGTACAGAATCATCGATTTTCCGCTCAGCAACTGCATCAATTCAGGGATAGATACCGTCGGCGTTTTGACGCAGTACGAGCCGCTTGAATTAAACGAATATATCGGCAATGGTCAGCCGTGGGATTTAGACCGATCGTTCGGCGGTGTTCATATCCTTTCGCCCTATCAGGCAAAGAAAAAGTCCTCGTGGTACGAGGGGACGGCAAACGCCATATACCAGAACATGCACTTCATGCAGAAGTACAATCCCGATTACGTCCTCATTCTGTCCGGCGACCATATTTATAAGATGGATTACGCGAAGATGCTTCGGGCGCACAAGGAAACGGGTGCGGATTGTACGATTGCAGCGATCGAGGTTCCGATGAAGGAGGCGTCCCGCTTTGGAATTCTCAATACCAATCCCGACGGTTCGATTTATGAATTCGAGGAGAAGCCCAAACAACCCAAAAGCAATCTCGCTTCGATGGGGATTTACATCTTTACGGCGAAGAAGCTCTTCCAATATCTGGAAGCAGACGAAAAGAAACCGGATTCCAGCAAAGACTTTGGAAAAGACGTTCTTCCTGCAATGTTGAATGCGGGAGAAAAGATGTTCTCTTACCGTTTTAAGGGATATTGGAAGGATGTCGGCACAATTGCTTCGCTGTGGGAGTCGAACATGGATTTGCTCGGTTCGGATCCCGCATTCGACGTTGCGGACGCAGATTGGAAAATTCATTCCCGCAACCCGCTGGCACCTCCCGAATATATCGCGGATACGGCTTCCGTCAATAATTCGATGATTGCGCTCGGTTGCGAAATCGACGGCACGGTGGAAAATTCCGTTCTGGCGGCGAACGTCGTCGTCGAAAAGGGCGCGCTCGTAAAGGACAGCGTCATTATGGCGGGCACGGTGATCAGGCGCGGTGCGAAGGTCGTATATGCGATCATTGACGAAAACGTTACGGTAGAAGAAAATGCCGCGATTGGGCAGGACAAGAAGGAGAATGCCGGCATTGCCGTGCTCGGACGGGACATCCGCGTAAAGAGCGGCGCGTCCGTTGCGGGCGGAAAAATTATCGATAAGGATTACGAGGGGGAATAATTATGGCTCATTCTGCAGTAGGCGTTATTTTTTCTAACATTCACGACGAAAATATTCCCGAGCTTTCCAAACACAGGACAATGGCGTCTATTCCGTTCGGCGGAAGATACCGCTTAATCGACTTTGCGCTTTCGAATATGGTAAATTCGGGAATTACCACGGTCGGCATCGTAACAAAATACAACTATCAGTCGCTAATCGACCATTTGGGAAGCGGAAAAGACTGGGATTTGGCAAGAAAGGACGGCGGTATTATTTTGCTTCCGCCTTATTCCGACGAAACGGATGTTCCCTATACCAACCGTTTGGAGGCGTTGAAGGGGATAACGGGCTTCCTCCGCCACAGAAATGAAGAGTATGTCGTGATTTCCGACTGCGATGGCATTGCGCGCGTGGATATAGACGATCTTCTTGGGTTCCACGAGAAAAACGGGGCGGAAATTACGATGGTTTACCACGAAGAGGAGGGTGCCATCGGATCTTCCTACTACATGACGCTTTCGCCCGACGAAACGGGACGGGTCAAGTCCATCAAAATCAATCCTACGCTGAAAGGGAAAAATAACGTCTACGTCAACATTATGGTGATGACGCGGGAATTTCTCATCAACGTTATTCAGGATGCAACGGTGCGCGGACTTTCGAGTTTCGGAAAGGATATTCTTACGAAACACGTCGATACTTTAAAGGTGTATGGTTACCGTTTCGGCGGATATTACGCTGGGGTCAATTCCATTCAAAAATATTACCAGCATAGTATGGAACTGTTGGATAAGAATGTGCGCAGCGAACTCTTCGGCGCAAGGGACATTTATACGAAGGTGCGCGATTCCGCGCCCAGCAAATATATCGACGGGGCAATCGTTAAAAATTCGCTCATTTCAGACGGCTGTATCGTGGAGGGGACGGTAGAGAATTGCATTCTTTTCCGCGGCGTCAAAGTCGGAAAGGGCAGCGTTATTAAAAACTCGATTATAATGCAGGATACGGTCATCGGCACGGGCGTTACGCTCGATTGCGTGATAACGGATAAGAACGTCGTCATTCGCGACAGACGACATCTTGCGGGTTGTACGGAACTTCCTTACTTTATTGCTAAGGGAAGAATGTTATAAGAAAAAGGGGAAAGAATATGGCAACGACAAAATCAAAAACGAACGCAACAAAAACGTCTGCTCCCAAAAAAGAAGGAGACGCAACGGTAAAAAAATCTGTCAAGACGACGAAAAAGACCGCGCCCGAAACGACGGAGTTCTCGGAGGCGTTTGAGGTAAAGCCCGAAGGGGCAAAAGAAGAGGTCAATACGGAAGCTGTGGGCGAGGCTGAAATTCAGGTGGAAGCGAAGAAGAAAATTTTGTTCGTTGCCTCGGAGGCGGCGCCGTTCATTGCGACAGGCGGATTGGCGGAAGTTATCGGTTCGCTTTCCAAGGCTCTTGCCAAAAACAAATGCTGCGACGTGCGCGTTATCGTTCCGCTCTATCAAGACGTGAGAAAGGAATACAGGAAGGAGTTCCGTTTTATCGGAAATATCTTCGTCCCGCTTTCCTGGAGAAATCAGTATTGCGGGATTTTCGAATACGTTGCGGATAACGTAACGTACTATTTCGTGGATAACGAGTACTATTTCAAACGCCCGGGCTGTTACGGATATTACGACGACGGTGAACGCTTCGCATTCTTCTGCCGCAGTACGATGGAAATCATGTCTTTTTTGAATTTCTATCCCGACGTGATGCACTGCCACGACTGGCAGGCGGCACTTGCCGCGCTATACTTAAAGACGATTTATTGTTTCCGCCCCGAATATCAGTTCATTCGTGCGGTATTCACGATTCACAATATCGAATATCAGGGCAAATATTCGCTCGATATCCTTGAAGATTTGTTCGGTATTTCCAATAATTTCAGGTATCTCGTCGAATACGACCATTGCATCAACCTGATGAAAGGGGCAATTGAGTGCTGCGAACAATTTTCTACCGTCAGTCCAACGTACGCTCAACAGATTAAGGATCCGTACTATGCGCACGGACTCGACGCCATTATCCGTCGAAATGAATTTAAATTGACGGGTATTTTAAACGGAATTGACCCCGATTATTATAATCCTCAGACGGATAAGGCGCTGTTTGCCAATTACTCGGTGAAAAACAGAGCCAACAAGGCGGTTTGTAAGGAAGAATTGCAGCGTATGCTGAATCTTCCCGTAAAGGCGGATACGCCGATTATGGCAATGATTTCTCGCCTCGTTTCACACAAGGGGCTCGATCTTGTAAAAGAAGTTATCGAGCAAGCGCTCAGGCAGGATATGCAGTTCGTGTTGTTGGGTACGGGCGATTCCGCCTACGAAAACTACTTTAACGATTTGGCGAGGAGATATCCCGGAAAGGTCGTTTCAATTATATCCTTTAATTCCGACCTGTCCCGTAAAATTTACTCCGGCGCGGATTTGTTCTTAATGCCGAGCAAAAGCGAGCCCTGCGGGCTTTCGCAGATGATAGCGTCCCGTTACGGTACGATTGCAATCGTGCGCGAAACGGGCGGGTTGCGCGACAGTATCACTCCGTATGGCGCAGGCGGCAACGGATTTACCTTCCGCGACTACAATGCGTACGATATGCTTTACGTGATCAACGAGGCATTCGGCGTTTACCGCAATCCGGAGGAGTGGGATAAATTGGTGCAACGCGCGATGACGACCGATTTCACGTGGCAAAAATCGGCGAAAGAATACGAGCGGTTGTATCTGAAATTATTTGGTTAAAAACTTTTTAGGAGTAAAAATAAATTGGAAAAACTAACGGAACAGGAAGCACAGCAACTGATTGCCGGAAAACTGACGCGTTATTTCGGTGTAAGTGCAGCTGAGGCTTCGAGGGAACAGATTTACAAAGCGGTCGTTATGAGCGTGCGCGATATCATGCTTGAAAAGCGCCAGCAATTCTATCTCAAAACGAAGAAAGCGAAAGCGAAACGCGTTTACTATCTCTGTATGGAATTTCTGATGGGAAGGTCCTTAAAAAACAGTATTTACAATCTCGGTATCGGGAATGCGCTCCGCGGAGCGTTGAAGAAGTTTAAAGTAACGCTTGAAGATCTGTATGAAGAAGAGCCCGATGCGGGACTTGGAAACGGAGGGCTCGGACGACTGGCCGCGTGCTTTTTAGACGGACTTGCAACGCAGAATTATCCCGCGATGGGATTCTCTATTTGTTACCAGTACGGACTATTCAAGCAGAAAATCGTCGACGGCTGGCAGATGGAGCTTCCAGACGTATGGCTCCCCGGCGGCGAAGTGTGGCTGACCCAGAGGACGGACCGCCAGTTTATCGTACGCTTCGACGGCGAAATTGAGGAAAAGTGGACGGATCACGGTATGGAAATCGTGTACCGCAACGCCAAGGAGGTGGAGGCAACCGCATACGACATGATGGTAGCGGGCGCAGATTCTCAAGCGGTAAGCGTATTGCGTCTGTGGCGTTCGCGCGCCGTGCAGAACTTCGACATGAAGCTGTTCTCGCAGGGAAATTACGACGAAGTTATGCGCGACGAAACGGAAGCGCAGCTTATTTCTAAGGTGCTTTATCCGTCGGATAACCATTATGAAGGAAAGTCGTTGCGCTTAAAACAGCAATATTTCTTGGTTTCGGCATCTTTGCAATGTATTGTGTCAGACCATAAACGCCGTTACGGATCGCTGATGCAGCTTCCTCAGCTTGCGGCAATCCACATCAACGATACTCATCCTGCGCTTGCGATTCCCGAGCTTATGCGCATTCTCGTCGACGAAAACCGTTTCGATTGGGACACCGCATGGAAGATTACGACCGCGACGTGCGCCTATACCAACCATACGGTGCTTGCCGAAGCGCTTGAAACATGGTCGGAGGATTTGATTTCGAGAAAGCTTCCCCGTATCCATACGATTTTGAAGGAGATTAACCGTCGTTTCTGCGATGACTTGTGGAACAGATTCCCCGGGGATTGGAATAAGATTTCGAGGATGTCCGTGCTTTCGCACAACACCGTGCGCATGGCAAATCTGTGCATCGTCGGCAGCCACAGTGTCAACGGTGTTTCCGTGCTGCACAGCGATATCATCAAAAAGAGTGTCTTTAAGGATTTTTACGATTACACGCCCGAAAAATTTACGAACGTTACCAACGGGATCGCACATCGGCGTTGGCTCAACCAGTCCAATCCCGAGCTGTGCGCACTTCTTGACGACTGCATCGGTACGGGCTACGCCAAGGATGCTTCCAAGCTTGCGGATTTTGCAAAGTTTAAAAACGACGATAGCGTGTTGAAGCGTCTGGATGAGATTAAGGCGATTAAAAAGAAGCAGTTTGCGGATTATGCGTTACGCAGTCAGGGAATCGAAATCGACCCGAACACGGTGTTCGACGTTCAGGCAAAGCGGATGCACGAGTACAAGCGTCAGCTGCTCAACGTATTGCACATTATTTCCGACTATAATTTGCTACGGGAAAATCCCGATGCGGATGTGCTGCCCAAGACCTATATCTTCGGCGCAAAGGCTGCGGCGGGCTACGATATGGCGAAGCAGATTATGAAGTTGATTTGTTTCCTTGCGGAGGATATTCGCAAGAATCCTAAGGTCGCGGGGCGTCTGAACGTTGTTTATATGGAAAATTACAACGTTACGATGTCTGAAATGCTGATGCCTGCAAGCGAAATTTCCGAACAGATTTCTCTCGCGGGGAAAGAAGCGAGCGGCACGGGCAACATGAAGTTCATGATTAACGGTGCGCTGACAATCGGAACGCTGGACGGGGCGAATGTTGAAATGGCGGAACGCGTCGGAAACGACAATATCTTTATTTTCGGATTAAAATCCGACGAGGTTGCCGATATTTGGAGCAAGGGTTACAATTCGAGTTCGTATTACAATCAAGATACGAACATGAGACGCGTTATCGAATCGCTTATCGTCGGGTTCAACGGGACGTCGTTTGCGGATATTGCAAACTATCTGTTGCGTGCAACTCCTGTTGCCGATCCATATATGTGTCTCGCGGATTACGAATCCTACTGCCGCACGCAAGCGGCGATTTCCGAGCTATACGCCACGGATAAAAAGGAATGGAACAGAAAGTCTTTGATGAATATTGCATCAGCAGGAATTTTCTCCGCAGACAGGAGCATTCGCGATTACGCCGAAAATATTTGGAATATCAAAAGACTTGACAAATAAATTTGGAATATCAAAAGACTTGACAAATAAATTGATAAGAGCTCTTAAAAATGACTTTTTACTACGATCCCCTGAACGTCGGCTGTAAAAGCCTTACGGGCGCGATTCCGAAGGATGAAACGTTGACGCTCAGGGTACGAAAGACGGGCGGAGAAGGATCCGCTGAAAAGTGCCGTTTGATTTTATTTTCCGACGGCGAAAAGGAACGTTCCGTTGAAATGTCGCCTACCCGTGAAGGTTGGGCGATTTCCTTGTGTTTTCACCGTTTGGGACTGTATTTTTATCGCTTTGAAATCGACGGGAGCAGTTTGGGTTGCGGAGCATTTCGGAAAGCGGTGTTCGGGTCCTTGCAAAATTGGCAAATCACCGTTTACGACAGGGATTACCAAACGCCCGATTGGATGAAAGGCGGAATCATGTATCAAATTTTCCCCGATCGTTTCTGTAAGGACGGGGAAATACCGATTGCCGAGCATAAGATTTTGCACTCGGATTGGGGCGGTACGCCGAGATTTCGTCCTAACGAATACGGAAAAGTGCAAAATAATGACTTTTTCGGGGGGAATTTAAACGGAATCAGGCAAAAGCTTTCCTATTTGAGCGGGCTCGGGGTAAGCGTAATCTATTTGAATCCGATTTTCGAGGCGTATTCCAATCACCGCTACGATACCGGAGATTATTTGAAAATCGACCCGTTGCTTGGCACACTGGAAGATTTCGACTGTCTTGTGTCGGAGGCCGAGTCGTTTGGGATTCGGATTATTCTCGACGGTGTTTTCAATCACACGGGAGACGACAGCCGTTATTTTAACAAATACGGTCGCTATTCCGAGGTTGGCGCATATCAGTCGAAGAAATCTGCATACGCCGATTGGTATCATTTTCGGGAGTTTCCGAATTCATACGAAAGTTGGTGGGGGATTGAAACGCTACCTGCCGTAAATGAAGATTCACCTTCCTATCAGGAATTTATTTTCGGTGAAAACGGTGTACTGAAAACGTGGCTTCGGCACGGAATCGGAGGATACCGCTTGGACGTTGCCGACGAGCTGCCCGCCTTTTTCTTGCAAAAATTACGCTCTTCGGTGAAAGAAGAAAATCCTGATGCCGTAATAATCGGCGAAGTCTGGGAGGACGCTTCCAATAAAATTGCTTATGACCAACGCCGAACGTATTTGCAGGGTTTCGAACTTGACAGCGTCATGAATTACCCTTTAAAAGACGCGATAATTGATTTTTTAAAGAGCGGTTATACGAAGAATATCCGCGAAACGATTGCGATGCTGATTGACAATTATCCCAAACAGACGCTCGATTCGCTGATGAATATCCTCGGGACGCACGATACACCGAGAATTTTAACCGTTTTCGGGGATAAACCGTGTTTTTCGCGCGAAGAAGAAGCTGTAACGAACCTTTCGTGTACGGAAAAACGACAAGCAAAAGAAAAATTAAAGGTTGCGGCGTTGCTTCAATATACCTTGCCCGGCGTGCCGTGTGTTTATTACGGCGATGAGAACGGTGCCGAAGGTTATCGCGATCCGTTCTGTCGCAGATGTTATGATTGGATTGATACAGACGAAGAATTGCGGGCGTATTACCGCAGACTGGGAGAAATTCGTAAGAAGTTTAAACGGGTTTTTAAAGATGGGCGTTACGGCGAAGTTTTTGCCGATAACTTCTGTTTGGTTTATGAACGAAAATCGGACGCCGAAACAGCATATGTGTATGTGAACCGTTCTTCAAGTACGTATACAGTAAATTTGAACGGGGCGTACTGTGAATTACTGACCGGTCGTAAATTTGACGGAAACTTTGAAATCGGAGCCTTTCAGTACGGAATCTTATCAAAAATAAAATAGTATGCGTGGCATAATAAGGCGTTAAAGCGATTTTTTGCGAAAATGCACCGATTTCAGATACGTTTTGTACAAAACCTAAAAAAGAAATGTCAAAATTCTGTAAAATTGCCGCACGTTAAATACCGGTTTTAAATAAAAAACTATAATTAGGTTTTTGAAACAAGATAAAAATTACCAGAAAGCAATTAAAAACCAGCTTTTGGGTCGTTTTTAGGTTCAACTATTCTTAAAATTAGTGTTTTGCGAATAGTTTGCTGTCAATCGGAATGCGCTTTTTTCATCCCCTTTGACGGCGTGGATTGGGTTCCTTCTTGAATAGTTTGACAATTGAGCGCCCTTTTGATATAATTGAAACTATGAAAAATCACTCTTCGGATTACTACCACGAACGAAATATTAAAAATCTCGACAGAATTGACGAACTCTTAGATGATTTGCCTTCGTTTTGCGAAGATTTTTTACGTGGGGTCGAAACACGGACGAGCACGCTGACTCGTTTGAATTACTGTTATGACCTGCGAATCTTTTTTCATTTTTTAACGGAAAGGAAATTTCGTAATAAAGTCCCTCTTGACTTGACGTTGGAAGACTTGGAGCGGGTAACCGATACCGATATCGAAATTTTTCTCAGTACCCTTTCCAACTATCGCTATCACGGGAAACGGCTCTCCTGCGATGAGCGTGCCAAGGCGCGAAAGCTCTCCACCGTTCGTTCCCTTTTTAAATATTTTTTCAATAAAGGTCTGATTGAGGTGAACAATACGGCGAAAGTTGCCACGCCGAAGCTTCACGAAAAGGAAATTATTCGCTTGGAAAGCGACGAAGTCGAGGATATGTTAAACGTTGCGGAGTATGGAAACGGTCTTTCGAATCATGCGAACGGGTATCATGACAAGACGAAGATTCGGGACGTGGCGATTTTAACCCTCTTTCTCGGCACGGGGATCCGTATTTCCGAGCTGGTCGGTCTGAATAAAAACAGCATCGATTTAACAACGAATTCTTTTATCGTTACGCGGAAAGGCGGGAATCATGCAATTTTATATTTTTCCGACGAGGTGGCGGATGCGATCCGGACATATTTAATGCAACGGGAGAGCGATCCCAAGGTGCCGCAGGCAGAAGAAGCCCTCTTTCTTTCCATGCAATATAAGCGCATTACGGTGCGTGCCGTGGAAAATTTAGTGAAAAAGTATGCGAAAATAGTTTCCCCTCTCAAAAAAATTACGCCGCACAAGTTGCGTTCGACCTATGGCACGAGCCTGTATCGGCAGACGGGTGATATTTATATCGTCGCGGAGGTCTTGGGACACAAGGACGTTAATACGACGCGCAAGCACTACGCTGCGATTTCCGAGGACAGCCGTAAGGCGGTTGCGGGCGCGGTGCGTCTGCGCAAAAAGGATGACGATGAGTGAAAAAGTATATATAATTCAGCCGATAGAATCGCCCCAAGTACAAATTTTGCACGAAGAGGCGATTTCTTTGATTGAAAGCGCGGGCGCGGAATACGCGGGAACTACCTTTCAGAATATCCGCGAAATCAACGCCGCCACATATATCGGCGCCGGAAAATTGCAGGAAATCCATGATGTGATTGCGGATGAGGATTACACGGTTCTATTCAACGGCGAGCTCTCCCCTTCCCAGATGCTGAATATTTCGGAGGCGCTCGGGAAAAAGAAGGTCATCGATAGAACGACGCTCATTCTCGATATTTTTGCCCTTCGAGCCGAAAGCAGCGAAGGTAAGATTCAGGTCGAATTGGCGCAGTTGAAGTATATTTATCCTCGTCTGCGCGGAAAAGGTTCGTCGCTTTCCCGTTTGGGAGGAGGAATCGGCACGCGCGGTCCCGGTGAAAGCAAGCTCGAAACCGACCGCAGGCATATCAAAGAACGTATTCGGGCTTTGGAAGAGAAGCTGCGGAATACGGAAAAACGCCGCGCCATGCGGACGCAACGCCGAAAAAAAGACCGAGTGCGTACGGTTGCGCTTGTCGGTTATACGAATACAGGAAAATCGACTCTTATGAACGCTCTGACGGGAGCGAATGTATTGGTACAGAACGCCCTGTTCGCCACACTTGACCCAACTTCCCGCGCCTTCGAGATTGACGGCGTGCCCCTTTTGCTCGTCGATACGGTCGGCTTTTTGCAGGATTTGCCCCATAATCTCATCGAGGCGTTTAAATCGACGCTGGAGAGCGCGCTATGTTGCGATCTCGCGCTTGTCGTGTGCGACGCGGGAGGAGATTATCAGACGCAGCTCGATACGACATTATCCACTTTAAAAGATTTGGGTTTCCAATCCCCCTATCTCGTCGTCATGAATAAGTGCGACGGCGTCGAAGATACCCTTTCTCTGTCGGGCGACGTGCAGATTTCGGCAAAGACGGGCGCGGGCTTGGAGCATTTAAAAACGCGTATTCTGGAGGCGTTGAAGGACGAATATCTTACCGTAAGACTGTTCGTTCCCTATTCGGCATCGGCAGATTATGCGTTGATTCGGAACAAGCTGTTTGAAAGAAGCGTGGTCTACGGGGACGAAGGAACGGAAATCGAAGCGGTCGTGCCTGCGGAAAGCGCCTTTCTCTGCCGTTCCTTTATTCGTGATAATCCTTCGGGTCGCGAATAATCTTGTCGATCTTTATCGTGGCATAGTCTTTAATCTCCAAGCACTTGCCGCAATTGTCGCAGATTTTCGACGGGTCCAAGTCGCAGGTTTCGCATTCCATGCAGTTATCGCACTCTTTATTTTCATCCAAGACGCATCGTTGTTCCATGGGTTTCTCCTTTTTCTTTATTATAGTCCTCTTTTTTAAAATCTGCAAGAAAAATCGTAAAATAAATTTTAAAATATATGAAACATTTGTTTGCGTTTTGTGTTTAAATATGCTATACTTTTACTGAGGTGATAGTATGTTGGACGAAAAGAAGCTTTATGCGGTATTGGACTTTATTAACGAATACAGCGAAGATAACGGATTCCCCCCCACCGTGCGAGATATGTGCAGAGAGCTTGGCATTAAATCCACGGCAACGGCTTATGATTATATCAATCGCTTGCGTGATAAGGGTTTGCTTGATAAGGCGGAAGGCAAAAAACGCGCCGTTGCTTTGAAGTGCGGCGAGTCTGTGCGCGTGCCGCTCATAGGTACGGTTACCGCAGGTCAGCCAATTTTCGCAACGGAAAATTTTGAGGGATTTTACGCCCTTCCCACGGCGGAATTCCGCGGCGACAATCTGTTTATGTTGCGCGTTAAGGGCAACAGTATGATCGAGGCGGGAATTTACAACGGCGATAAAGTCGTCGTACAGAAGCAAGAAACAGCGGACAACGGCGAAATCGTAGTTGCCATGTTTGACGACGGCATTTCGGAGGGTGCAACGGTAAAGCGTCTGTTTAAGAGGGACGGAAAAATAGTTCTGCACCCGGAAAATTCGGAGCTGAACGATTTCGTGTTGGATGAAGTTACCATTCTCGGTAAAGTCGTAGGCTTGATAAGAAGTATGTAAAGAATTAGTTGCTGCGAATAAAACGAAAGCCGAAGCGATTACCGCTTCGGCTGTTTTTTTGGGAAATTACCACTACGTTTTTATAAATTTTTCAGGTAATATACTTCTTCGGGGGTAAGTCGACGTACGGCGCCGCGGTCAAGCCCCGTCAAGGTCAGATCACCGATTTTCGTCCGCTTGATAAAGTCGACGTTTTTGCCGACGACTTCGAACATTCTTCGAATTTCGCGATTCTTCCCTTCCGTTAAAACGACGCTCATCTTCGTATAGGTTTTGCCTGTTTCCACTACGGAAACACGGCACTTTTTCGTAACGACGCCCTTTTCAATTTCCACGCCAGCCCGTACGCTGTTGAGCTGCACTGGGGTTATGGTGCCCTCTACGCGGACGAGATAGGTTTTCGGAATCTCGTTTTTCGGAGCGGTGAGGCGGTAGGCAAGCTCGCCGTCGTTCGTCAAAATCAACATTCCCTCGGTGTCGTAGTCGAGCCGCCCGACGGGAAACACTCTGCCCGCGCCCTGCGGCAACAAATCCATGACCGTCTTTCTTCCTCGGTCGTCCGATACTGTGGAAATACAACCCTTCGGTTTATTCAGAAGGTAGTATTCGTATTTGACCTTATGCGACAAAATTTTGCCGTCGAGCTCGACGCAATCGTCCGCCGAGACATCGTCGCCCGCCTTTGCCTTTTTTCCGTTGATGGTAACTCTTCCGCTTGCGACGAGTTCGTCGCTTCCTCTGCGGGATGCGATTCCCTGTTCCGCAAGAAATTTATTGATTCTCATAATTAAATCATAATTAAATTTTGCGAAAAAAGCAAGCGATTTTCAAGGTATATTTTCATCGAACCGGCAATTTCTCCTGCGTATTTCGGAAGAACGGAATCGACTTCAGAAAGGACGTTGATTTTTTCCCGTTCGGCTTGCGTTAACGGATAAATGAAATCGTATTTGAGGAAAAATCCGTTCCATTCCCCCCGCTTGCAGAGCGATACGAGGCTGTAATTCAAAAATGATTCGTCGAGTAGCTGTGCCGTCCTTTCGAACATTTCCGGACTGTTGAGCACGACCGATACGATTTTCATTCCCTCTTTTTCTGCCGCTGTTACAAGGCACCGTCCCGCTTTTACGGTGAATCCCGTTTTTACTCCGACAGCACCGTCGTAGTTCCAGAGCATCTTATTCTTATTTTTCCAGCCCCGCGCTTCATAATATTTACAGGAAACGATTTTGCAAAACTCTTCGTTTTCCATTGCTTCGGCTGCAATCAGCGATAAGTCGCGCGCCGTCGTATAGTGGTTGTCGTCGGGCAGCCCGTGCGGATTGGTAAAATGGCTGTGGATGGCGCCGAGCGAGACGGCTTTTTTGTTCATTGCTTCGGCAAAGCTTTCGATACTGCCGCTGTGGTGCAGTGCGAGCGTTACGGCGCAGTCGTTTCCCGATCGCAACATAAGTCCGTAAAGCAAATCTCGCACGCTGTATTCATCGCCCGCGCGCAGATAGACGCTTGAGCCCTCCGTCCCTTCCGCTTCTTTAGGGATGACGACGGTTTCGTCCGGATTTTCTGTGCTCAAAATGACAAGCGCGGTCAAAATCTTCGTCGTACTTGCCATCGGAAGCGTTTCGTTTGCGTTAATTTCGTGTAAAAAGCGTCTTGAAGAAACCTCCACGACGCATTCCGCACGGCTTGTTGTTGCCGCTTGCACGTGCAACGGCAGAGCAGAAACCAAGGGACAGAGCAAAAGTAAGGCGATAAAGGCAAAAATGAGTATTTTTTTCTTAATCATCTTCGATTTTTTTTGTGATTTTTCCAAGGAGTTCACCTGCCTTATCTATAAGGGTGTCGAACGGATCGTCCGTGATTCGTAGCAGGCGACATTCCACGCCGTCATCCACAAGAAATCCCGCTGGTTTGATATTGACTACCGTTCCTGCTCCGCCGGCAAAAGGAAAACACTCATCGTCCTTAATTGCTTTGACTTCGCCGTATTCTCCTCCGCCCGAGAGGTATCCCATAGTGATTTTTGTAAATGGTATGATTTGTGCGCCGCTGGCGGATACGATCGGCTGCCCGATGACCGTGTTGACGTCTACGAGACCCGTTAAGCGTTCTGCCGTTTTTTCCAAGATGCTGTCGATTTTTTTGTTCTTATCCAATTTATTAATGCCTCCAATAATTTTTTCGTGATTGCAACGATGACGATCAGTCCGTTAAAGACTGTGTCTGCTTGTAATGAAAGTTTCACGCAAGCATGATTCGTTAACAGAGAATTGCTTTTCAGGGACAGGAAGGGATGCTTCGTTTGCAATACGGAGAAAATTCCGCCCGAGGTTGCCGTGATAGCGGCGCCCAGCATCAAGCCGTAAACGGTATCCGCTCCGCCCGTTTCCAAAATCGTATGGAAACGGATCAGCTGAAATCCCTTTGCGATATCGAATTTTTGCTTTGTCTCCGTCATCTTTCCGAAGGAAATAAGAATTGCTTTCTTTTTAGTAACGTGGATCGCAATTCCATCCTTTCTGACCTCGCCGTAGCCGCCGAAAATTTTCAGATGCTTGTAAAGACTGATGGAAAACCAGCATTTGTTCTCCTTCACGTCAAGATAAGCGTCCACGCGAAGGTAAACCGGAAGTAGAAGCAACAGCGTGCCGACAAAGACGGAGGCAATAAAAAATTCGCCCATATCCGTAATATGAGCGAATGAGAATAAAATTATTTAATTTTAAGAAATTTTTACGATATCCGTTTCGTCGAGCCCGCGCAGGAAGTCCGGAATTTCATAGCCGCCTTCCACCGCTTCTTCTTGCGAATTCGATTTTTTCTTTTTGTTCTCCGACGGCTTCTTCCGAGCGTCATCGTCGTCGCTATCGGTCGTATCGGCAGCGGCAGGCTTTGCCGTTTCCCCGTCGCCGATTTCGCCGTACTCCTCTCTGGCGTAGAGATAGGAATCCTTGTCCTCGTCCGGTCGGATTGCTTTCATCAGTTCTTCGTAGTCGGGCAGATCTTCGAGAGAGCTTAGGCGGAAACGCTTCAAAAATTCATCCGTCGTAGCAAAGAGAACGGGTCTGCCTACTGCGTCCTTTCTTCCGCACGGCTCGATAAGTTTAAGCTCGAGCAACGCGTTTACGGCATAGTCGCTGTTGACGCCGCCGCGGAGAAGTTCGATTTCCGTACGCGTAATCGGCTGTTTGTAAGCAATGATTGCCGCACATTCCAGAATCGTGCGGGTAAGCTCCTTTTCGCGGATAGGGTTCAATACCGATTCCACTTGTGATTTATAGACGGGATTCGAGCCGAGCTGTACCTTTTTATTGAATTCGAGCAGCTGAATTCCGCCCGACTCCCCGTAGTGCTTCTTTAATTCTTCGAGCGCCTTGCGGATTTCTCCGTTGCTCGCGCCGAGCTTGTCCGCCATGTCGCTGAGCGCGACGGCTTTTCCCGAAGCAAACAAAATTGCTTCAATCGTATTCGTCAATGCTTCCAAGGGTGTCCTCCTCGCTTCTGTCCGGATTCATTCTGATTTTGATTTTTCCGAACGTCTCTTCCTGTACGACGCGTAGATACTGGTGTTTCAACAGTTCGAGCATCGCCTGAAAGGTCGTAATAATTTCCTGTTTGGTATAATCTTTTGTAAAGAGCTCTTCGAAGCCGACTTCCTCTTTAGCTTCGAGATTTTCGAGAATAAAGGTAATTTTTTGCGAAACCGTGTATTCGTCGCGCGGAATCTCTTTGGCTTCCTGTTGCGCCATGGATGTTTCCCGCTTTAACAGTAGCGCGGAAAATGCAGAGATCAATCCGTCGAGCGTTAAATTTTCCATGGAAAACACGGTTTTTACTTCCCCGACGTTTTTGTCTGGCTCCTTAAAGAAATACCCGATCGTTTCCAACTCTTTCAACTTCTTCGTTTCTTCCTTGATGAGCTTGTATTCTTCGATTGCGCGAAGAAGCTCCGCCTTGTCTTCTTCGATTTGTTCGTCGATGGCGGGATCTTCCATCAAGTTCGGTACGAGCGCTTGCGCTTTTATTTTGATAATCGTTGCGGCAATGTTCAAGTAGTCGGTAACTTTTTCGACGTCTACGTAAGGAAGTCCCTTCATATAGTCAAGGAACTGCTCGGTTACCTGAGAAACAAAAACGTCCTTGATTTCGATTTCTTCCTTATTGATTAAAAAGAGTAACAAGTCGAGCGGTCCTTCGAAATTATCGAGGACTGTGGTATAGTCTACGTTCGATTCGAATTGTTCTCTGTTTACCATGGTATAAGCCCCCAAAGCGCTGTAATGGGATAACCGAAAATGTTCGTTGCAAATCGCATAATCCAACCTAAAATATCTAAATCGTACATGACGCGATAACCCGTAAATCCGATAACTTCCGGACCGAGCCGAAGAAAGATTCCGCAGATAAAGCTTTCTACGATCAGGAAGAGCAGAATATAATAGCCGTATTTTCTGAGGAATTGATACACCTTTCCGTGTTTTTTACTGCAGGCTTCCACGATGCGGAACCCGTCGAGCGGATAGAACGGCAAAAGATTAAATACACAAAAGGAAAGACTGTATGCAAATAAACTCCAAGTCAGCGCAGTTAAGAATTCGGTTAAAAACGGTAAGGAAAGATAATGGGTAACTACGAGAAAGATCGGGTAAAATACGAACGCCATGATGTAGTTCATGATGACGCCCGCGCTTGCCGTAAGCCCCAGCCCGAGACGGTATTTTTTAAAATTGTCGGGATTGATTGGAACGGGTTTTGCCCAACCGAATCCGACGAGCGTGAAACAGATCAGCCCCGTAATATCGAAGTGCCGAATCGGGTTCAAAGTCAGTCGTTTATTCCACTTCGGGGTCGGGTCGCCGCAACGATACGCCACGAACGCGTGCGCGAATTCGTGAAAGGTCAGTACGATTACGACGGCAATAAAACTCGTAACAAGCTCAATAACATAATCCATAACGAATCTATTATAACTGATTTAATGCTGAAAAGCAAGAAAAATCACGCCTTTTTCAGATAAGAAGGCACGATGTCATTGCGCGTCAAATCTTCGTAGGTCTGAGGTTTGACGAGATATTCCGCTTTTCCGTCCTTTACGAGAATCACGGGCGGAATCAAATTCCTGTTATAGTTGCTTGCCATGGAATAATTGTATGCGCCTGTAGACAAAACGGCAACAATATCGCCGATTTCGGCTTTGGGAAGATTGAAGTGATCACCGATGAGGTCGCCGCTTTCGCAGCACTTTCCCGCAATTGAAACGTATTCTGTTGGCGTTTCGTTCGCACGGTTTGCAAGAATCGCTGAATATTTCGAGTGATACAGACAGTAACGGGGATTATCGAACATACCGCCGTCGACAGCGAGATATTTTTTGATTCCTGCAATGTCTTTGATTGCCCCCACAGTGTAAAGCGTGATTCCTGCTTCGCCGACGATAGAACGCCCCGGTTCGACGTTCAGGAAAGGAAGCCTTAACCCGTTTTCCTTGCAGCCCTCCGTTACGGAGGAAATCAGCGTAGAGAGAAATTCCGTGTAATCCTTCGGCGTCAGCACGGGATCGCCCTCCGCATAATAAATGCCGAAGCCCCCGCCGAGGTTGAGCGTTTCCGCTTCGAATCCGAGCGAATTTTTGAGTTCCGCAAGAAATGCGATACATTTTTGCGCGGCAACGGCAAAGCTCTGTTTTTCGAAAATCTGCGAGCCGATGTGGCAGTGCACCCCCTTCAGTACAAGATTTTTTTTCGTTAGAAGATACTCCGCCGTTTTTTTCGCCGAGCCGTTCGCAACGGGAAAACCGAATTTGGAATCGGGCGTCGCCGTCTGAACGTAGGCGTGTGTGTGCGCCTCCACGCCGGGGTTGATACGCAAAAGCACGCTTTGCTTGATTCCTTCCGTTTTTGCAATCCCGTCAAGCGTATCCGCTTCCGCTGCCGAATCCACAACCACAGTGCCGACGCGGCTTTTTAAGGCGAGCTCGAGCTCGGAACGCAGTTTATTATTTCCGTGCAGTGTAATCTTTTCCGCGGGGAAGCCCGCTTTTAACGCGGTGTACAGTTCTCCGCCCGAAACGATATCCGCGCCGATTCCCTCTTCATTGGCTATCGCGTAAATTCCCATACAGGAAAATGCTTTGGAGGCGTACAGTACGCAACTGCCTCCTTCGTAGTTTTTGAAAGCGTTACGATATGTTTGCATCATTTTGCGGATATACCGTTCGTCAAAAACGTAAAGCGGCGTGCCGAATTCTTTTGCGAGATCTACGCAATCGGCTCCGCCGATTTCCAGATGTCCTTGACGGTTGATTTTTAAAGTTTCGCGTTCGTTCATAAGATGCGTCCTTTGTAATTTTCTAAAATTATATCACTTTTTACATTTTTTCGTCAAGAAAAAAAGACGTAATCTATCGAATTACGATATATTACGTCTGAAATATTACTGTGATAAGCCGCAAAAATAACTTGTATTTCGGTTTAATTCCAATTTCGTGCGGACTCCTGCAGGGCATCCCACCAGCTGAAACGTTCTGCTGTCTGCATGGAGCAAATCGCAACCCGCGCAATTTCTACGCCGTCGCGGTACAAAATTGCTTCGCCGACGCGGTCGCCCTCTTTCAGCGGCGCCTTTACGCATTCGGGAACGCTGTATTCCACAGTCAAATTGCCCGTCTCGCCCTTTTTTGAAAACGCGCTCAAATCGTGTTCGGCACACAAATCCGCTACTTGAGTCCGACTGCCCTTGACGGGAACGGTAGTCGCCTTTTCCCCTGCCTTTAAGAGCACGGCATTTTCATAGGCTGAAAAGCCGTAATCGAAGGACTTACGAATCAAATTGAAGCGCCCTTTCGAGCTGTCTGCTCCGATGACGACGGAAATCAGGCGCATATCGTTCCGCTTGGCTGTTGCAGCCAGACAAAACCCGGCTTCGTTTGTAAAACCGGTTTTTCCGCCGTCGCATCCCTCGTAAAAGCGCGTCAGCTTGTTCGTGTTCGTAATTTGCGTCGTTCGTCCGTCCGGATGAGCGAAGTCCTCCAGCCAGACTTTGGAAAATTCAAAGTACTTTTGGTGTTTTATGAGTTCCCGCAGCATGAGCGAAACATCCTTTGCGCAGGAATATTGCGGCTCCTTGGGCAGCCCCGTACAGTTGGCGAAGAGCGTATTTTCCGCCCCGAGCGCCTTTGCCCGCGCATTCATGCGTTCAACGAACGCGCTCTCCGAACCCGCAACGCGCTCCGCAAGCGCAACGCAGGAATCGTTAGCCGAGCAAACGGCAACCGTTTTCATCAGTTGTTCGGCGTTGTAAACGAGTCCCGTGCCGAGAAAGACTTGCGAGCCGCCCATTCCCGAGGCGTTTTCGCTGACGGTAATTTCTTCTTCGAAAGAGAGCTGTCCGTCGTCTACCGCTTCGAAAGAGAGCAACAGCGTCATGATTTTGCACATACTCGCAATGGGCAGGCGTTTTGTTTCGTTTTCGGCGGAAATGACCGTACCGCTTTCCGCGTCGCAGACATACGATGCTTTGCAGTTTGTTTTTTCTGGAGAGTCGGCGTACGCTTTGACGGTTCCCCCGCTAACCGATAAGCAACAAGCCGTCGCCAAGGCGAAAGTAATCAATTTTTTCATACTTTCAGTTTGTACTGTTTTCGAAAAATTACACGTTTCTTACAGAATATTTCCGATCGGATGAAAAAATATGACTAATAAAATCATTTCCAGAAGGCAGATAAGAACGATAAAGATGAAAAATATCAGAAAATCGCAGGCAAGCTCCTTCCAGCTGTTTTTGTTAAAGCAGAAATCAGACGCTCGCGCAAAGGAAACCGCTGCGGCAAGTAAAAATATGGCGTCGATCATCAGGTGTACGGGCAGGTAGAACGGAAAGATGACAAGCGCGCCCGATAGACGAAAGGTGGAGATAAAGATGCCCATGCTTCCGCCGAACGTATATGCGCGGTAGGCAAAGACGAATGGCGTGATGGCGAGTGCTGCAGGATGAATCCCCGCAATCACCAATACGGCAAGCACGAACGTGTGCCCTATCGTCCGTTCGAAAAAAATCAAAAATACATTGCGATCAGAGTACAAAACCCGTTCGAGATATTTATTGCACCGTGCCAGGTGGTAATCGTAGACGGCTGGTGTTTTCAAAAAGACAATACCTAAAATGACTCCCAGCAAAAAAAGAACGGCAAAGGCAATCAGAGTTTTTTTACGGGAAAGTCCTCTGCCCATACAATCTTTCACGGGAAGAAAAAGTCTCATACATTATTATATGAGACTCTTGTTATAAAATTTCGTCAATTTCCGAGCATTTTTTCAATAGGGACATCTGCCTCTTATTTTACTTTCTGCATAAACAAATCATAAATACAATCTCATTGCCGGGCAAGCTGTCGTTATTAACGGTTTGCAGGTTCATTCCTATAAAAACAGCGAAGGGACAATCGTCTCCTTCCTGTTGATCGGTTCAAGCTTTTTGCAGCTGTTCAATTCCGTTTATTCCGAACGTACGCTTCCGGAATTCTTGTCCGATCCCGCAACCAACCGCCCCGTTCTGAAACTCATCGACGATATAGTTACCCAATACGACGACTTCGACACCTTCGAGGGAATGCGACCCGTTCTTTGGGGCATATGTTCGGTAAATACGTAAAAATGGATATTCGGAACTTCATTGCTCTATAACGTTAATAGTTCCTCGTTGACAGAAAAATGCGTATTCATATTGATTGAGATAATGCTATAATAAAGAAAAATAAAATAGGTCAAATTAAGTATTGCACCTAATTTGACCGCTTACGAAATCTCAATTTATTTTTTCAACATATTCTCAATCCCTATTCCATATCCTCGGGTAGGGTCATTTAAGAATACGTGGGTTACTGCACCGATAAGTTTGCCGTTCTGGATAATTGGGCTGCCGCTCATGCCCTGAACAATGCCTCCGGTTTCCGCAATCAACCGTTCGTCGTTGACTTTAATGACGAAATTCTTGTTGTCGCGCTGCCCCGCGTCCACTTTGACAATGGAAATTTCGTATTTTTGGGGACAGATGCCGTCAATCGTCGAATAGATGAACGCTTTTCCGACGGTCGTTTCCGAAATGGACGCCGTATGAACGATTTCCGTTCTCGAGAAGTCGTAATTCGTATTAAAGTTTCCGTAAAGCCCGGTTTCGCAGACGAAATCCGCGCTTGCAAGGGGTTTATCGTTGAGAAAAAGTCCCCGCAGTTCTCCCGCTTTTCCTCGAGAACCCTTGTTGATTCCCACGATGCTACAAAGATACACTTTCGGATCGGCAACAGTGAGTCCGCTTTTTTCGTCGTCGGAAACGCCGTGTCCCAATGCTCCGAAGCGCAACGTGTTCTTTTCGATATAGGTAACCGTACCGATTCCGGACAGAGTATCCCGAATAAGAACGCCGATTTTATAGCGTCCCGACTTTTTATCCTTGGCGGGAGTAACGTTTGTTTCCGCCGTGTCGCCGCCGCGTCTTACGGTAACGCTGATTTGCTTGCCTGCGCTGCGTTCGAGCGCGGCATTCAGTTCGTTGATATTTTTTATACGGATTCCGTCGATCGCGACGATGCAGTCGCCTGTCCGTATACCCGCCTCCTCTGCAGGGCGATGGATCCCGTCGTCCGAAACAACCTCGTTGAGTCCGATAACCTCGGCGCCGCCCTGTGAAAGAGTGAACCCCGCCGTCATACCTCCGATATAGTACTCTCCTCCCGTAGCGTCCGCACAAACCGTCTTGCCTGTAGGGCAGGAAAGCGCCGCGATTACCGCGAGAAGCACTGTTGCAAAATATAATTTCAGCTTACGCATCAAAACCTCCGAATCTTCCGCAAGTTAATTTGCGTAAGTTCGTGCTTTATATGCGTGTTGCGTCAAAGGGACTTTTTGTAAATTCGTGCGTTCTGCAACATTTCTTCCGCGTGTTTCAGAGAATATTCGCTCTCTTCCCCGCCCGAAAGCCGTGAGATTTCACGCGTAAGTTCTTCGTTCTCTATTTTTTTGATTTCCGTTTTTGTGCTTTCGTTTGCTTCGGTCTTTTCAATCAAAAACTGACTGTCGGCAAAAGCGGCAATCTGTGCGGAGTGGGTTACGGCGATAATCTGGATAGTTTTGGAGATCTTCGCGAATTTTTCCGCCATTACCCTCGCCGTTTTTCCGCCGATTCCCGCGTCGATTTCGTCGAACAAGTACGTTCCGATATCGCCGAGTGAGGAAAGTTGGGCTTTGATTGCCAGCATGAAGCGGCTCATTTCGCCTCCGCTGATGATTTTGCTCAGTTCTTTTACAGGTTCGCCTGCATTGGCGGAAAACAGGAAGCGAATCTTGTCCGCGCCGTTCGTGCCGACAGCGGCGGTACTCTCTTGGGTGAAGCCGTCGAATTGCATTTCAAAGCGCGCCGAAGAAATGTTCAGCGTTTTTAATTCATCTGTTACTCGTTTTGTGAACTCCCTTGCCGCCTTTTTCCGCTCGTCCGAAAGCTTGGTGCATACGGAATAGATTTTTTCTGACAGAATGCGGTTTTGTTCCGTCAGGCGGCGGAGCCGTTCCTCTCCTTCGGTCAAGAATGCGTATTCGTCCTGCGCTTTTTGCAAGAAAGTTTGAATTTCTTCCGGTGTGGAGCCGTACTTCTTCTTTAAGGATTTGATTTCGTCGAGACGGTTTTCCGCCCGTTCGAGCTCAGGAGCGTTGAATTCCAACTCCTCCCCGTATTCCTCCACCATGGCGGCAACGTCCGAAAGATCTGCCGTAACGCTCTCCAAACGTTCGGCAAGCACGCCATACTTTTCGTCGTAGCGGGATATGGCGTTCAGAGCGCGGCGGGCAGTGTTGATGGCGTCGATTCCGCCTCCGTCGGAAAGTAGATTGCCGCGTGCGGAAGAAATTCCGTCTGCAATCCGTTCCGCATTCTGGCAGCGGGTGCGAAAGGCAGTCAACTCCTCCTCTTCTCCTTCTTTGAGGTTGGCGCGGTCGATTTCCTGAATCTGAAACTGTAAAATATCCGCGCGGCGGTTGCGTTCGCTCTCGTCGCCGCCGATCAGACTTATTTCGGCAGCCGTCTTTTTCCGTTCTTCCAAAAGCGCGGAAAGCTCCGACTTGCATTTTGACACGGGATCGCCGGCAATAGAGTCGAGCAATTTCAGCTGGTTGCTTTCTTTTAACAAATAGAAATGTTCGCTTTGACCGTGCACGTCGACAAGGCGCGAGCTGACGCTGCGGAGCATGGTTGCGGTAACCGAACAGCCGTTGACTTTTAAGGCGCTTTTTCCGTCCGCAGTCAGCTTTCTGGAAATGATCAGCACGTCGTCCGTTGCTATATCAAGCGAATCTAAAGCCTCTTCTGCCTCTTTTCCGATATCTTCGAACTCCGCGCGTACGATGCACTCCGTTTTTCCGTAGCGGATCATGGATTTATCGGCTTTCGCGCCCAATACGAAATCAATAGAGTCAAGAATTACCGATTTTCCTGCGCCGGTTTCGCCTGACAACACGTTTAAACCGCCGTCGAACTCCAATTCTGCCTTTTCGATGAGGGCGACGTTTTGTATCGTTAGCCTTCGTAACATATCAGTCCTCTATGATACTCTCAAGTCTTTCGTATACGGCTTGGGCGCCTGCGGGCGTTTCGCAGACGGAGAGAACGGTATCGTCCCCAGCAATGCTGCCCACCACTTCGGGATAGGAAAGGCGGTCAATGACCGCGCCCGCGTTGCCGCCGTTTCCGTTGAGTGTTTTAACGAGAATTAAATTTCCTACGGCTCGGATTTCTACGACGCAGGTTTTAAAAAGCGAGCGCATTTTTTCGGAAAGACCGTTTTCACCGTTGCGAATGGAGGCATAGCGAAAGCGCTTTGTGTTCCCCTTTACCTTAAACAAATGCAATTCTTTGATGTCCCGCGAAACGGTTGCCTGTGTAACCGAAAAATTACAGGCGGAAAGAGCTTCGCAAAGCTCTTCCTGTGTTTCGATTTCTCTTTCGTCGATGAGTTCAAGGATTTTTTCGTGTCGTGCGTTCCTTAACATATTTTCTCCGTGTGCTTAACTGTTGATTTTTTCTGTCAGTCTGCGGAAATAGCCGCTCGGATCCGCGGTTAAAAACGCCACCGTTCGTTCCGCCCTGCGTACGGTAAGCGAGGTGTTGCCGTCTGCTTGCCCGAGATAAACTCCGTCGCCGAACAGCATCAGCTTTTCATCCGAGAAACCAAAAGACAGAGTACAGTGATCGGGATAGGCAATCGGGCGGCTGCGCAGTGAAAATGCGGAAATGGGCGTCAATAAAAACGTTTGGCAGTCGGGCGTCATGATACTTCCCCCCGCCGACAGAGAATATGCGGTGGAGCCTGTGGGTGTCGCCACGATGAGCCCGTCCGCCGTAAAGCTGCCCGCGCGGCTGCCGTCGATCATGACGGAAATATCCATTACACGGCTTTCCAGCCCTTCCCCGACGGGACGGTGTAAAGAAATCTCGTTTAAACAATCGTATTTTTTTCCGTTTAAATTCGCTTCAAGCATACTGCGGTGCACTACGGGACAGTCGCTGAGCGCAAGTTCTGCCGCTGCGTTTGTTTCCGTGCGGTCGAATTCGGTTAAAAAGCCGAGGCGTCCGAAATTGACGCCGACGACGGGAACGTCGTAGACGGAAGCGCGCTTTGCAGCCCGTAAGACGGTGCCGTCGCCGCCCAGAACGATGAGACGGTCAACGCCTGAAATTTCTTCCAAGTGTGTAAAAAGAACCGCCTTGCTTCCCTTTCGCTCGATTTCGGCGGCGAGATTTTGCGCGGTTGTTTGCTCTACTTGATTTACATTGTAATATACGCCGAGTTTCATTTGACAATATTATAGAATAATTTTTGTATATATGCAAGTCTTTTTGGCGAAATCAACGGTTTTCGTAAAAATTTTCGGCAAGTTTTAAAAATTCATGTTGCGGAATCGTCTGTTTTTCCGTTGAAAGCAACACAACGTATTCCACGTTTTTTCCTGCGCGGAGCGGCGCGTTTACGACGTTTTGCGGAAAAAGTCCGACGTTCAGGCAGGATGCGTAGAAATTAACGAGAATTGGACGATGCTTGTTCACCGGCAGAATACCGCTTTTGCCGATAGCGCCTTTACCGCATTCGAACTGCGGTTTTAAAAGTAAAATCGCTTCTCCGCCTTCCGAAAGTAAATTTTTTACGGCGGGCAGTACGAGTTTGAGCGAGATGAAGCTTAAATCCGAGACGACGCCGTCAAGGCGCTTTTCAAAATTTTCCTTGGAAAGATAGCGAGCATTCGTGCGTTCCATGACGCGAACGCGCTCGTCCGTACGTATTTGCTCGGCAAGCTGATTTTCGCCGACGTCGACGCAATAGACATATCGGGCGCCGTGGCGTAAAAGGCAGTCGGTAAAGCCGCCCGTACTCGCGCCGAGGTCGGCAAAAACTTTCCCGGAAACGGAGCAGCCGAACATTTCGAGCCCCCGTTCGAGCTTGTCGCCCCCGCGCGAAACGAAGGTTGTTTCTTCTTTAAAGATAAACTCTTCGTCGCCCGTAACTTCACTGTCGGGCGCCAAGGGCTTGTCGTGGATACGGACTAAGCCGCGCAATAGCTTTTCTTTCGCTTTACTTCGCGAGCCGAATTTATCCGCAAAATACTTATCTGCGCGCATACAGATCCTTAACAATGCGAATGAGATTTTCTTTGCTAAGACCGCGCTGCCGCATCAGTGAGGAAACGGTTCCGTGCGGGATAAACTCTTCGCCATAGCCGAGGGAATAAACCAGCCTTCCCGAATTGCGGTAAAAGCGCGATATTGCATCTCCGAGTCCGCCGATCAAGGCGTTGTCCTCTAAGGTTATAACAAACTTTTCCTTGCGGGACGAAAGCAGATTTTCGTCGAGCGGTTTTAAGAATCTGGCATTGACGAGCGTAAAATCAATTCCTTCCGAACATAACGATTTTCGTGCCTCTTCTGCAATGGAAATACATCTTTCTCCGGCTGCAAACACAATTATGTCAGACACAGTACTGTGTAAAATTTCAAATTTCAAAAATTCAAAGTCTGTTTCTTCTCCCTCCTCTCCATCGCGGGGATATCGGATGGCGAGCGGTTTTCCGAAAGACGCGCTTTCCCGTATTATGGTGCGGAACTCTGCAATATTTTTAGGGATTGCCACCGTCAGGTTTGGAATAAAGGAGAGATAAGATAAATCAAAAATACCTTGGTGGGTTTCCCCGTCCTCCCCCGTGATTCCCGCACGGTCGATGCAGAACGTTACGGGTAAATTTTGCCCGCAAATATCGTGGATAATTTCGTCGAACGCGCGTTGCAGGAAGGTGGAATATATCGCGTAGTACGGCTTCATGCCTTCCGTCGCCATTGCGGCGCACAATACGGAGGCGTGTTCCTCGCAGATGCCGACGTCAAATGCCCGATCGGGAAAGGTACGGAAAAATCCTCTCAGCCCCAGACTGTCAGTCATTGCCGCCGTTACGGCAACGATTTTACCGTCATTTTTGGCGAGACTCGTCAGCTCCTCACCGAGCGCGGACGAATATTCCGCCTTGGTGGACGGACGGGGGCTGACGCCGTGCGTTTCCTGCGGCGCGTTTTCCGAGAACGGCTGCCCCTGCCCCTTTTTCGTAACGACGTGCAACAGCACGCAGCGGTGTTTCAGTTCCTCTTTTGCCCGTTCGAGCGCGGGTAGAAGTTCTTCCAGATTGTTGCCGTTGATTTTTCCCGAATAGTTCAGACCGAATTGTTCGAATAGTCGGATTCCTTCCGGTGAAAACCCCTCTTTTAAGTCCGTTAAAATTTCGTGAGTTCCGCCTACCGTAGGCGAAATAGACATTCCGTTGTCATTAAGAACGATCAAGATGCGGCTATTTAAAATTTTGATGCTGTTGAGCGCCTCAAAGATAAGCCCATTGTTAAACGATCCGTCTCCGACGAGTGCGATAACATTGAAGTCCTCTTGTTTAATGTCCCGCGCTTTTGCGATGCCGAGCGCAGCGGAAATAGCCGTTCCCGCGTGCCCCGTGTCGAAACAGTCGTACGGGCTTTCGCTGCGTTTCGGAAAGCCCGAAATTCCGCCTTCGCTACGAAGCGTGGAAAAGCGTTCGGCGCGATCGGAAAGCAGTTTGTGCGTGTAGCACTGGTGCCCGACGTCAAATACGATTTTATCCTTCGGAAAATTGAATACACGGTGCAATGCGACCGTCAGCTCTACCGTTCCGAGGTTGGAAGCAAGATGTCCGCCGCGCTTCGCGACGGTGTCTACGATCTCTTCGCGCAATTCTTTGCAAAGGTCTTTTAATTGAGAAAGGGAAGCATCTATCAACTCCCCGTGCAAAATTTTTCTCATTTTAGTTTTGTTCGGCGCTCCTTTTAATGATTTCTGTTTCGAACCATGTCGATAAGCCCCGTAAGAAACGCGGTATCCGCCTCTTTCACCTCGTTTAAATAACTGTGGCACTTCTCGGCGTATTCATCCGCAAGTCTTTCGGATCGCTCCATGCCGAATACTTTGACGCAGGTGAGTTTGTCTTCTTCTTCGTCTTTTCCGAGTGTTTTTCCCATTGCCTTTTTTTCGCCCTTTACGTCGAGGATGTCATCCGTAAGCTGGAAGAGTGTGCCGAGCGAATCGCCGAACGCGCGCATCGGCGCAACGTCCTTTTCCGCGAGAATCGTTCCCATTACAACGGGTGCGGCGATTAGTTTTCCCGTTTTATTGCGGTAAATATATTTAAGCTCTTCCCTTCCGCCCGTCTTGCCTGTATACAATAAGTCGGCGGACTGTCCGGAAATCATGCCTTCCGCGCCGGCGGCTTGGCTCAGCTCCCGTGCTGCGGCGAGATATTTTTCTCCTCGGCCGCAGACGGAAAGCAACAAATCGAATGCGTACGATAACAGCGCGTCCCCCGCAAGAATGGCGTTTGCTTCGCCGAATGCCTTATGGCTCGACGCCTGCCCGCGTCTGAAATCGTCGTTGTCGATCGCAGGTAAATCGTCGTGAATCAGAGAATAAGTATGCACGGATTCAATGGCGACGGCGAGCGTCAGTTCTGCGCGGTAATCCTGTTTGTAGGCGTCGAGTGTACTTAAAAAAAGAACGGGACGCACACGTTTTCCCCCCAAAAGGAGAGAATACCGCATACTTTCGGTCAGCACGGCGGGACGGAAATCCATTTGCGCACAGTGTTCCGAAAGCGCCCGCACAAATGCTTTTTGATATTCGTTATACTTTTGTGTAAAAAAATTCACTTTTTTCGCTCCGCCGCCTCTACCGTATTGCGCAACAACATGGCTATTGTCATCGGACCTACACCGCCCGGAACAGGCGTCAAATAAGCTGCCTTTTCTTTTACCGCCTCGAAATCGACGTCGCCGCAGATCTTACCGTCTGCATCACGATTGATTCCAACGTCTACGACGATTGCCCCTTCCGACACCATGTCTGCCGTCAGAAAGTTGGGTTTTCCAATCGCAACGATTATAATGTCTGCTCGCAGACATTCTTCCGTCAGATTTTTTGTTTTGGAATGGCAGATCGTTACGGTCGCGTCTGCGTTTAACAGCAGTGCCGCCATCGGACGCCCTACGATTTTGCTACGTCCGAGCACAACGGTGCGTTTGCCTGCGACGCAGATGCCGGCGCGCGCCAAAAGCTCCATAACGCCCGCCGGCGTGCAGGCGGTAATCCCCCGTTCTCCGAGAGCCACTCTGCCGGCATTTTCGTAACAGAATCCGTCGGCATCCTTTTCCGGCGGTATGATTCCGAGGATCCTTTCTTCATTCAGTCCCGCGGGAAGCGGAAGTTGCACAAGGATCGAGTCGATCGCGTTGTCTTTGCAAAGCGCGTCAACCGCACGTTCGGCTTCCTCCTGTGTTGCCGTTTCGGGCAACGTTACAAGGACGGAGCCGATTCCTGTTTCCTCGCACGCCTTTCGCTTGTTGCGCACGTAGATTGCGGATGCGGGATCGTTTCCGACGAGCACGACGGCAAGCTTCGGCTGAAATCCGAGCCGCGAGACTCTTTCCTTGAGTTCTGCACGGATTTTCGCTGCAGTTTTTTTTCCGTCTAAAATAGTCATGAATTGATGAACCCTCCGAGTACGCCGTTTACGAACCCCGCCGAATTTTCGGTGGAATATTTGCGTGCGAGCGCTGCCGCTTCACTGACGGAAACGACGGGCGGCACGTCCTGGCAGTAGAGAATCTCAGCGAGCGCAACCAACATTATCGCCTTATCGATTTTGTAAATTCTGTGTTCGGAAAACCGTTCGATTTTCTCCGTTAAAAGCGCGTTCAGCTCCTCGCGGTGTTTTCCGACAAGAGCAACGAGTCTTTCGGCAAACGCCATATCCTCTTCGCCGAGCGTCAGTTTTTCGTTCTTATCGTTCTTCGTGTAAGTTCCGCCGTAAACGGAACGCTTAAAGGCGGCGGTTGCGTCCCCCGAGAACTGTTCGGAATATATGATTTTAAAGGCGGCTTCCCGCGCGTCGCTTCTCATCGGTTTACCTCATTACGACAAATTCCCCCTCCGCAAGGGAAAGGGAAGTCGTTCAGTTGTTTTTCAAATCGTCGCCCGCAGGTTCTCCCGCAGAGGTTGCGTCTTCCGAGTTTGCTTCAGGATTAGCCTCAACCGTCTGCGCGGGATGCGGAGGAAATACGACGCCCTGCACGTGCACGTCGACCTTCGCAATTTTGTATTTCGTCATGGATTCAACCATCTGTTTTATCGTCTGTTGGATGCGGTATGCGATTTCGGGGACGCTGTATCCGTAATGTGCGATAACGGAAACGTCTACGAAAATGCCTTCCTTTTCAAAACTCAGTTTAATACCTTTGCTTTTGGAGGGAATAAGCTCGATGCCCTCCGTCTCCCGAAGGCTTAAAACCACGATGCCGCTTACGATGTCTGCGTTATAGGTAATTTTCCCTTTTTGTCCGCCAGGATTGTATTTAATGCTTGCCATAATGCGACTCCTTATTAGTCCTATTATAGCACACATTTCGGGAATTTACTACTGTTTTTTCTCAACTTTCTGCATAAACGGGCATAATTATGATGTTCCCGTCCCGAATTTGCTGTTCTACTTCGAGAGCATAGAAGATTTTTACTGTCATATCTTCGGTGAGTTCGTTGGAATTGATAAATACGTTGATGTTGTCCGAGCTGTTTCCGATCGATACGGCAACGTCCGAAAAACCAAGCGTCTTGATGATGGATTCCATAACGAGTTCGTCTTCCATGATAGAAACCATTTTCTGTTTCTCTTCTACTGCCTGACGGTATTCCTCCGTGTCCGTTGCGTACGCGGAAATGATGCTGTCGAGCTGGACAAATTCTTCGTTTCTCGTTGTGCTGCGGTTGGTACGGAAGGAAGTGAAATAATTCACGGGCTGTACGCCGCTTCCGTTTGCGGCCGCCGAGCGCGTTCCGGCGAGGACGAAGTTGAATACGGCGGTAACCGCAAGCAACAGTACGAGGGTAGACATGAGTGCAATCTTCTTGGTGTTGGACATAACGAAAATCTCCTTACATTTTATTTTTTATTTTTCAGCGGGATAAACCCGAATGTTTTCTTTTTTCAGTCCGAGCGCGCCCGAGGCGGCGTCAATGACGCGAATTCTAGTCAGAATGCTGTCCGCCCCCGAAAACACGATGACTGCGCTTACCGCCACGCCCTCCTCTTCGCCGATCATTACGGTAGCGTTGCTTACGCCGTCGATTCGCGAAAGAATGTTTGAAAGCCGTTCTTCTTGCTCCGTCGGAACATAAGCGCCTGTTTTTTTCTTCGCGGGGAAGAACACTTTGTACACGGCAAAGAGAAGTATGAGTGCAGCGAGTAATACGAGCACGGTTTTCGTCGTTTTGTTCGAAAAGAATTTTTTAACACTTTCCTTTTTCAACTGATTTCCACCTTGCAGCGGTAGCGCGTTGCTAGCCTGCTCTCGATTTCGTCTATCATATTTTTATGCCCGTCTTGTCCGATTATTCCGAAATCCGTAATTTTTACGGTAATCTTTTCGCTCGGAAATCCCGCCGTTTTTCCGCGTTCGACCTCAACCTCTGCGGTTACCGAAAATTCGTCGTTTAACGCCTTTTTGATTTCCTCTTCGTCCCGCTCCGAAAGAATTCTCGCGCAGGAAACGAGATAGCGTTCGTCTGCTGCAATGTTTGCGGACGAGAAGGCGAGTTCGCCTTTTTGTTTCGTAAAAAGCGTCGCAAAGGGAGCGATCATTACGGTTAAGGTTAACAGTTTTCCCATGCCCTGGATAAATTTCCCCATTTTACCGTTGGGAACAACGATTGAGATGATTGCGGTCAGCAGTACGACGCCGGCGATACTTAAGATATATGTTTTCATCTATACGATAACCCCCGTTGAAAAGATAAATAGCAATAACGTTAAAAAGTACAGGAACGCAACGCATAAAATTCCTGCCAGAAAATAGCCGACGTCTCCTGCGAGTCTGGACAAAAAATCTGATATTTTTCCGCCCGCCGGCTCTGTTGCTGCCGCGGAGAGACGCAGGAAAAGCTGGAAGATGGCAAACAGCAGCACAGGTCGCAGAGCGGCGCCGAACAGCAGGAGTAATGAAAAAGATCCGACGGCATTTTTAATGAGCACGCTTCCCGCAATTACAATTTCCACTCCGCCCGAAAGAAAGCCTCCCACGATGGGAACGGAGCCCGAAATAACGTATTTGGCGGCACGGAGGCTCATACCGTCGTATTGAGCGCTCGTAATACCTTGCACTGTTAAAAACAGACTGAAAAGTCCCAGCGTTAGTCCGATAAGCCATTTGCTGATGCTCTTGAAAAAGTCGCCCAACTTTTCCGTACGGACGTCAACGGACAGATTTCCCAGAAACGCCAGAACGATCACGACGACGGCGGCGGGCATGACGACGGCAGTAAACAGATTGGTAACCGCTCCGCTGAAAAAAGCAACGGCAGGACGGTAAACCGTCGCCGACACAGTCCCCCCACTTGCCGCCATCAGCGTAAGCAAAATTGGGTAAATGATTTCCATTTGCTTCTTCATTTCGGTTACGGCGCCAAAACCGCTTTGCAGAACGTCCAACAGGCAGGCGAGTGTAACCGCTCCGACCGAAATGTAGCCAACGAACCCAATCATGTCAGACAGAGTACTATGCAAAAATCCATTTTTTGCAGAATTTAAAATTCCACATAGCAGTGCAACGGCTACAATGACTGCAAAAGCGGGCAGCATCGTCTGTGCTTCTTCCAGTACAAAATGAAATACTGATTCAGCCAAAGAGGAATAGTCGAGCGCATAATCGCCTGTAATCAAGCTTAAAAGTTTTTCTTTGACGGAAGTTCCTTGGAATGTTGCAAGCGTATCAAGATACTTTTGCAACTCCTTAGTATCGAGTTCGGCAAGGAGTTCCTCTATACTTTTTTCCAGTTCGGCTAATGCCGCGTCCTCCTCCTTGGTTTCGGCAAATACGACGCTTTTTGCGGGCAGAAAAAAGAAAAGAATACACAAAACGGAAAAAATCAAAATAATGCATTTTATTTTTTTTCGCGCAAAGCGTTTCCCCTCCCATCTTGCGCGGTCGTTCAACGTTTTGAGAATCATACGAGCTCCAATAGGCGGACGACTAAGGAAAGTACGCTCTCCAGAATAGGAACGGCAAGCACGAGGATGATGATTTTTCCGACAAACACCAGCTTGTCTCCCAGAGAATTCTGCCCGAAATCGTTCAATATTCCCGCACTGAATTCCACGAGGTAGCCGATTCCCACCATTTTTAATAAAATTTTGACGAGCGAAGATTCGATGCCCGTCGCGTCGGCGATTTTTTGGAATATCGTCAGACTGCCTTCAAAAATTTCAAAGGCAAAGAGCAGGAGGATAATGCTGCCTGCAACGGTAACCGCAAGTGCGATTTCCGGCTTTGTTCCCTTTAACAGGAGCGCGGCAACGGCAGTAACGAGTGCGATGCCGACGAGTTGAAATATTTGCACGTCAGTACACTCCGAAAATTTCCTTTACTGTTTGGAACAGATCGCCGATCATCGTTACGGCAACAGTGAGTGCGATTACGAGCCCGACGATGGACACAACGGTTGCAACGTCGTCGCGGTCGGATTTTTTTAATACCTGACAGACGACGGTAATGATAATTCCGATCGCAGCCAATTTAAAAAGAATAGAGATATCCATTGCTTCTCCGTTTATAGGATAAGAATTACGATAGCGAGCCCCAGAAGCAAACCAAGCTTTAAATATAGTTCGCTTCTCGCCTTAGCCTGTTTTTCACTGTCCGTCCTTTTTTCTTCGAGCTTCGCTTTTTGTGCGGCGAAGAAATTTTTCTGTGAGGCAGAATCCCCCTTTCCCAGCATTTGAAAGTAGTCGGCAACCGTCTTTTTTTCTTCCTTTGAAAGGTAAGAGTATTTGATTTCGCCTTCTCTCTTTTCCGCCGCCTCGATTGTTTTTCCGAAGTCGCCGGTATATTCGAATTCCTTTAAAAAAGAGGAAAGCGGTTTGCGGGTAAAGGTCAGTTCGTTGAGATAGCGCTCGTTAAACGCACAGAATTGAGTATAAAATTTTTTTCTTGCACGGTATTTTCCGGAAATCAGATAGCCGAGACCCGTGAAGAACGCGATAACCGCAATGCAAATGAGTATTTTAAGCCACATCTTCCGCTCCGTAGATTTTGCCGATTTTCCCCAGTCCGTCCAGAAGGATATAGCGTTCGAACAGCTTTTCGGGGACGTCTTCTACCCGTTTTAAATGCGCCGATGCAAAAACGATAATGCCGCTTTCCACGGCGCGGCGTACCGCTTCGTAGTCGCTTGCAAGCAGCTCGTCCGTTACGATGATTTCGGGGCGCATAGCGCGGATCCCTGCCGTGAACGCCGTTAGCTTGTCGGCAAACTTCACGACGTCGCTCGTCGCGCCCAAGTCTCCCGCCGAAAGTTCGCCCCGCTCGTCGCTGACGAGAATGTTTGCCTGCGTCCGTTGGCTGACGATTCTCGTCAAGTCGCGCAGCAGCGTCGTTTTTCCTTCCCCCGGCGGAGCCAGAATCAGCAAAGAGCGCAGTCCGTCCGCAAGCGTTTTTCGGTAAATCTCCTCTGCGCATCCTTCTACGGCGTGCGGCACCCGCACGCACAGCGAAGTTACGGAATGGACGGAAAGCACGCTTCCGCCTTCGTAGACGAGCGTGCCCGCGATGCCGATCCGCTCCCCGTCCTTCCCCGTAACGAAGCCCTTTTTCAGCTGGTTTTCCACGGCGTAAACAGAATAGCCGCTCGCCGCAAACAGCGTCTCCTCTACCTCTGCCGCCGTCGGGCGGATGGCAAGTTCCTCCCGCTCGGTTAAACCCGCTTCCCCGAGATAAGTGAAGCTTCCGCCCGCGTTGACGCGCAGCGGCTTGTCCGTACGGATTCTGAGTTCGTATAACAAATTAAGGTTGACGTGCGCCAAGGCATTTTTCAGGCGCGGAGCCAGAAAGGAAAGCATCGATATAATATATGGGTCAAGCTTGGAAAATATGAAAATCCTCCGCCGAAAGCGTACTTCCCAAGGGACATGATATTTTATGAGTTGCATTTTCAAGCGATAACAGAAAGCTCTCGAACAAAATGTTCGAGAGCTTTTAAATAAACATAAATATCTTTTAGTTAAGCGATCAATACAGTTGATAGTATAATGATTTTTTTATTCGATAACGAATACATTGACGCTGTTATTTTTCAGCGTTGCTTTCAATAGGTTGCCCTGTACGGCAATTTCGCTTTGGACAGGTACAACGTTATGCGTTTTACCCGACTTTACGCCGATTTCATTGATGACCGTTACGTCCTCGTGCCAGAGCGTAGTTACGCGTGCCTTCTTCTTTGCGCCGAACCCCGTAAGCGAAGCTTCCAACGTTTCGTCTTTTCCTGAAACGTTTACGACTTTTAAATAAATCTTTCCGTCATCGCCGACCGTCGTACTTTGGAATATGCGTTCGTTGACTTTCCAGATATTTTTAAAAAGAACTTCGTGCCATTCGCCGTCTTTAAAAATAGATGCGGTGAACATTTTTTTAGTGTACGTAAGGCGGAGCTTGTTTCCCTCGGGGCTGTATCCGAGAAATTTATCTTTGCCCATCATTTCGCATACGGTTCGGATGAAATCGACGCGTTTGTCGAAGGAAACGTCATAGCCTTTGTGATTTTTCCCGTACTGGCAACAAATCGAGAAGCCCGCGCTGTCCATTGTGCCAGCGTCTCGTACGTCTGCGACTCCGACACCCGCAATAAAGCTCTGTTCGCCCGAAAGCCTGCGGAAGCCGATCTCCACTTCGCAGTCGGAAAAACTCTCCTCATCATAGTAAAATCCATTGAAGGCGTCGCTCTCTTCGATAATGAGTTTTCCGTTTTCGATGTGTCCGCCGCGGCAATTCGGGTAAACCTTCCACCCCCCCATGCCGTCCTTGAAATCGTGGCGGTAAACCTCTTTTCCCGTTGCGATATCCTTTACCGACACGTAGGAAACGGCGCTTGCCGTGCGGTGCCCACCGATCAGTAGTCCGCCTGCATTGTCGTCGTTGACGGGCAAAACGTCCGTCAATGTGTACTTTCCCGTATTTTCGGCAAACATTTTCTGTACGAAGTAGTTGGGCGTGTACATGACGTCGCGGGCGTTAAACCAGATGAGGTTGGGCGTCCAGCGGTAATTGTAGGTCGAAGCGAATAGCGGCGCATAGCACGTCATTTTCACAACGTCGGAATTGCGCTCGCATCCCGTCAGGAACGCCGCTTCCGCCAACGCCGAACGCAGGTTGTTGTCTCCGTTCAGCCGCCCCCTGCCGTCCGCCATTGTATGCGTGGCGTATTCGCCCATAAATACTTTTGCTCCGGTTCTGTCGTAACAGTCGTAGCGCTTGGTGTTGTCGATAAACCACTGGTAGGAATTGTAAACGTGTTCGTCCACGATCATGTCGCGGTATTTTTCGTTGATAATTTTCCAGCTGTCGTTGGAATCGGAAGGACGAATATCCACGCCCGCCGTCGTTACGATGGTGATATCGAATTTCTCCAACAGATCGGTCAGTCGTCCGTTATACATATATTGCTTTACTCCCAACAGACAGGAAGCAAAGTTGTCGAAATACTCGTAGCCCCAGTTTTCGTTGCCGATCCCGATAAAATTGAGCTCGAACGGCGTAGGATGTCCCATATCCGAACGGATTTTTGCCCAATAGGCTTCATTTTTATCTTTGGAAGCAATATCGCCTTTTGCAAAGAAAATGAGGTCGGCAACGTTATCAATGACATCTTTTTGAAACTTTTCCGTTCCCGGCATAATGCGCTGGTAGCCCGTCTTGCGTTGTTCTCCCATTCTGATTTGGCAGAGCAGTCCGCAATGCAGCACGGGCAACGGCGACATGTTCAAATCTTCGCAGAGCGCAAAATACTCGTAAAACCCGATGCCGTACGACTGCATATAACGCCATAAGTTTGGAATCTGTCTGCGCTGTTCGAGCGCGCCGACCGTATTTCTCCATTTATATTGGTAGTCGAAAGAGACATCCCCCTCTACGACGCAACCGCCGGGAAAACGGAAGAAGGAAGGATGGCAGTTTTTTAACGCCTCCACCATTCGCACGGAAAGTTTACCGTTACGGTATTTATCGGGATCGCCCCACACCGTAGCGGGAATCAAGGAAACGAAGTCGATTCCGATTTTTCCGTTCCCCTCGAGAATGATGCACAGACGCCCCATCGTGTCCTTTTCCGCCTTGATTTCGGCGGATACTTTAATCCAATCGCCTTCCGTTCCGTTCGGAATTTTTATTTCTCCGATCGTCGTGTGTCTGCCGTGCGCACCGCGGATATAGACGCTTGCCTTCCCTTGGAAGCCGAGCCGCTTTACCCACATCGAGAAATGATAGGTTTCCCCCTTGTCAACGGGCATTCCGTACATATCGTAGCCGCCGTTCATATAATAGCCAGGGTTTTCGAGATGATAAATTCCGCCCACGTCCAGTAAAAGATAGGAAGGATTGTTCTCGTTCATTCCGCCCGTCTTTGCGATTTTTTTGGGACCTGCGCCGTAAACATCCCAATAGAAATTATTCTTCTTCCGCACTTCGACAGCGCTTTCGCAGTTGTAATCGTCATAGGAAAAATAGGAAAATTCAAAGGAATTGTTTATGACCATTTCTGCGTTCAAACCGCCGTCTGCCGCCTGATTGATGTCCTCGAAGAATAGTCCGTACAGGTGCTCGGATACCTCTATGCCCTTCTTTGATGCATCCAAATTGAACTTAATCATACCTTACTCCCGATTGCTGTGCAATCCTATTAATTTTACTTAACCATATTATAATGGCAGTTTCTTGTTTTGTCAAGATATTTTTAAAATATTTTATGTTTAAATAAAATAAATTTTATTTGGAAATTTTTACGCGCTTGAAGCATACTTTAAAGGATGAATAAGCGCGCTTCCTGTATTTTCTTTGCGGTTTTTATTCCGTTTTTCGTGGTAGTCGTCTGTTTGGGCGTGTTCTTTAATGCTTACAGGCGCCCTTGCCGTAAGATCGTCGAACGCCTATTTTCCGAGCCTGCCCTGGTATTTGCCTTAATAAAAGCGGAAAGCGGGTTTTGCGCCGATGCCGTAAGTAGCGCGGGGGCAGTCGGTTTAATGCAGTTGCTGCCGTCGACAGCGAAATTCGTGTGCGAGCGCGAAGGTATGGAATTTGACGAAGCGCGGCTAACGGATCAGGAATATAACGTAACGCTCGGTTGCCTGTATTTAAAATATCTGTTACGGCGGTTTCCCGTAGCGGAAACGGCAGTTGCTGCTTACAATGCAGGCGAAGGCGTCGTCGGAGAGTGGCTGGAAAACGAGAACTATTCGAAGGACGGAAAGAATCTTTTTTCCATCCCCTATCCGGAAACGCGCAACTATGTAAAAAAAATAGTAAAATTTAAAAAAATTTACTCATATTTCGATTGATAAAACTTGACATTTCTTTTGTAATGAGTTACAATATCAAAGCTTGCAGATAAATGCACGCGGTCGTGGCGGAACTGGCAGACGCGCAAGACTAAGGATCTTGTGGTTAACCCCATGCAGGTTCGATTCCTGTCGACCGCACCAAGTCTTAATAGCTTGAACTTCTTTACCGTTAAAAGAACGTTCGGGCTATTTTGTTATTTAGAGGAATTTGAACGATTTACATCTTGATAAGAATGTGCTATAATACAGTCATTAAACAAACGGAGTTCATAAAATGAAGCGTTGCATTGTCTTTGCCGGAATAGTCTAAAAAATAAATTTATAAGGAGATGACTAAAATGGCTATTCCGGATAGCACAAAAATATATCCTCGCAGTGAGGACAAACAAATTGTATATTTGAAAAATGTAATAACTAACCCGAATATCTCAAAGTCGGAGATTTTACGTTTTATAATGATTTCGTAAACAACCCGAAAGACTTTGAAAAAAACAATGTTTTGTATCATTACCCTATCAACCACGATAAACTTATCATAGGCAAATTTTGCTCTATTGCTTGTGGCGCAAAGTTTTTGTTTAATAGTGCAAATCATACGATGCGTTCACTTTCAACGTACCCGTTTCCTATTTTTTATGAAGAATGGGAACACGGAATATGGGCAGATAAAGCGTGGGACAATAAAGGTAACATTGTAATCGGTAATGATGTATGGATAGGTTATGAGGCGGTAATATTAGCGGGTGTAACGATTGGCGACGGTGCCATAATCGGTGCGCGTGCCGTTGTTACAAAAGATGTACCGCCATATACCATTGTGGGCGGTGTACCCGCAAAACCTATACGCAAGCGTTTTTCTGACGATACAATAAATGCGCTTTTATCTATGCGTTGGTGGGATTTGCCACCCGAAAAAATATTGCCGATAATAAACGATATTCAATTTGGCAATCTTGAAAAACTATTAAGAAACAAATAGAAAAAAGCCGATAGAGTATTTTGCTCTATCGGCTTTTACCGTTGTTTAGGTTTATGAAATTCGGCGCAACCTTTCTAAATCTTTCTTCGATTAACTATTTTATTTATATACCGCACGCTATGGCGGTTTTCTTGTTCCGTTTCTTCAACGGTTATCCCTATACACTTTAACGGGATTCTTTCTTATTTGATTGTTTATTCAGTTGTCGTTTTGCCGTCCATTCGGCATAGTCTTTTTGTCCTTGTTCAGACGATAGATATTCCTGCATAATCGGTAGCAATACTCTCGCAAGAGATTCAAGCTGATATTCGGGAATATCAAAATCGGTATTTGGTAGTTTTTTCTTTCTCGGCATAGTTTACTCTATACATTCTCCTCCTATAAAATTTACTTCGACCACCAATTATTCGGCGATGGTATGGGCGGTTTTTGCTTGCTTTCAAACAGCGCGTTGTAAGCCGACGGATTTTCGCGTTCTAGCAAGCTAAGTTGTTTTAACTTCGGGTACACGCAAACTGTACCCCTTGGGGTATTAGTTAATCCCTGCCGACTTTTTATTTTTTATTGCTTTTAATTTCGTTATGTGCTATAATATCCCAAAAATCAACGGAGACGGTTTTGAAAACGAAATATCCGATTTTACTCGTTCACGGAATTATTTTTAAAGAGAGCAAAATATTTAATGCGTTCGGAAAAATTGGGAAAAAATTGCAAGCGCAAGGATATTGCGTTCATGTCGGAAGACACGACGGATTCGGAACAATCGAAAATAACGCAAAACAGTTAAAGGGGCAAATCGAAGATATTTTAAAACGGGAGAATACGGAAAAAATCAATTTGATTGCCCATTCCAAAGGCGGGCTTGATTGTAAATACTTAATTCGTGAGCTTGCAATGCAGGATAAAATCGCTTCTTTGACTACACTGTGTACGCCGCATTTCGGTTCGCCCGTTGCCAGCAGAATTATGAAATATCCGAAATTTCTTTTGAAAACGGTTGCTTTTTGGGTCAATTTTTGGTATCGAATATTCGGGGATAAGCACCCGGATGCATACAATGTATGCAAGGAGCTACGGCTACACGACGACGTTGATTCGTTTCCTTTTTCCGATAAAGTTTACTGTCAAAGTTACTCTTCAACGCTTAAAAAAGTAAAAGATGATTTCGTTATGAGCATTCCGCTTATCTTTTCACGGAGCATTCACAACGGTGCGACGGACGGACTCGTGCCTGCGGATTCCTCTGTGTTTGAAATTTACCGCGGAGATTGCATATCCGACTCTCTGTCGCATAGCCAAGTGGTGGATTTTATGGTTCCGAAAAAGAAAAAGGAACTCGTGTATTCGTTTTATTATGCCGTCTGCGAAGAGCTTGCGGAAATGGGATTTTAAAAAGCGGGAGCGGTCGTTTAAAAATCGCAGAGTATTCTTTATGCAAGGAAGGCTATAAGAGAATAGAAGCCGCCGATCCTATAACGGATCGGCGGTTTAAATATTATTCAACAAGGCGATGATTCCTTCCGCTTTTTTTTCCAAGTCGGCAAGGGAGCCGTTGTTCTCGACGATAATGCACCTCTTTTCGGAAAGCTTGGCGGGATCGAATTGACTGTTCATGCGGGCGGCTATCTCTTCCGTCGTAACTGCGTCCCGCTCAGCAACTGCCGACAGGCGGGCGTCGTCCGCTCTTCGCAGGGCGATCACCTCGTCGAACAGGCTTTCGAACCCGCCCTCGAAGAGAAGCGGAACTTCGGCGAAGAATACGCCCTCCCCCTCCATTGCGGCAAGCAGCGTTTGCATGATTTTCGGGTGCGCATAAGCGTTAAGCGCTTCAAGCTTCTTTCTATCGCCGAAAACGGCGGCGGCGAGCAATTTTTTATTCATTGTGCCCGCTTGCACGCACTCGGGGAATACCTCGCAAAGTCCGTGCTGATATGATTGGTTCCGCCATAAATTCCGGTAAATTTCGTCGCAGGAGAAAACGGGAAAACCTTTTTTCCTCAAAATAGCACAAAATACCGATTTGCCACTGCCGATTCCGCCCGTAACGGCAATTTTTTTATTTTGCATCATACCAGCTTTTTCCTTCGGAAACATCCGCAATGAGCGGCACTTTCAAAGAAATCGCACCCTCCATTTCCTCTTTTAAAACACTTGCCGCCGCCTCTTTTTCGTCCAATGGCGCGTCGAGAACAAGTTCGTCGTGAACCTGAAGCACCATCTTCGAGCGTAGCCCTTCCCTTTTTAACCGTTCGGCGACGCGAAGCATTGCGATTTTAATGATGTCGGCGGAACTTCCCTGCAACGGCATGTTCATTGCGGCCCGCTCGCCGAAGGCGCGAAGGTTAAAGTTGGACGAACGCAACTCGGGAATGTAGCGTTTTCTGCCGAGAATGGTAGTAACGTAGCCCTCTTCCTTCGCCTTTTTCACATTATCGTTCATGTATTCTTTTACGTCGGAGTAGTGTTTAAAGTAGCTGTCGATTAAAATTTGCGCTTCCGTCGTGGAGCAGTTTAAATCTTTGGAAAGCCCGAATGCGCTCATGCCGTAGATAATACCGAAATTTACCGTCTTTGCCCGCCGCCGCTGATCGACCGTAACTTCGCGAATCGGTGTGTTGAACACCCGCGCTGCCGTTGCCGCGTGGATATCGTCGCCGTGGTTATAGGCGTCTATGAGCGGTCGGCACCCCGAAAAATGCGCGAGCAGGCGCAGCTCGATCTGCGAGTAGTCCGCATCCACGAAGATATTTCCTTTCCGCGGTACGAACAGCTTTCGCAACTCCCTTCCGTTCTCCTTGCGGACGGGAATGTTTTGCAGATTTGGGTTAGCGCTCGAAAGTCTGCCCGTCGTCGTCATCGTCTGGTGATAGGTCGTATGAATGATTCCGCCTTTGACGAGCGGACGGATTCCGTCGACGTAGGTAGAAAGCAATTTCTGAATTTCACGGTATTTTAAAATCAAGCGGGCGATTTCGTGCTTTTCGGCAAGCTTTTCAAGTACGTCGGCGCTGGTAGAATAGCCGCCGCGTACATTCTTTTTGACGCCCGTTGCGTCGTAACCGAGTTTTTCGAATAGAATTTCCGAAAGCTGAAACGGAGAATTCAAATTAAAAGAACCCACTCCCGCCAGATTGTAGATTTGCTTGGAAAGCGCGTCAAGCTCTTTATTGAACTTTTCCGAAAATACGGGAAATTTTTCCATGTCTACCGCTACGCCCGTATTTTCCATGTCGAGCAGAATATATGCGAGCGGAAGCTCGAGTTCGCGATAAAGTTTTTCTTCGGGCGTATTTTCCGTCTTTTTGACGGCGGCGTCGTATGCAAGCTTCAGCCCGTAAGCACAGTCGCTTTCGGGAAGAGCGAAATCCTTTGCGAATTCTTTGGAATCGGACGGACGAAGATTGGAGTCGCCCAAATAACGCAGAAGCAATACATCCTGCATGTCGCAGGAAACGGTTACACCAAGCTCGTTTAAAAAGCGGGATACGGACTTTACGTCGGGCACGAGCGCTCGCTTGTCCGACGCAAATAACGCGGTAAATAGCTCTTTCAGCTCCTCGGGAAAAAATCCTACGTCTAAAAAATTTTCCCGCAACGGGAAAATAAATTCCTTTCCGTGAAAATAAAGATGAATGCCGTCCTTTTCGATGCAGAATGAAAATTCCGATACGCCGTTTAAAAGCGGCAGCACTTCCTGTACGCTTGTACAGACGGTTCCCGCCACAGCGGAGACGCGCTCCTTGGAGAAGAAACTGCTGTCTACGAGGGAACGAAACTCGAGCCTTGCAAAAAATTTACGGGCTTCCTCCGAAAACGGAATTTCCAGCAGGTAGTCATCGAGCAAAACGTCTATCGGTACGGTGCAATCGATTGTAGCGAGCGTGCGGGAAAGGAAAGCACTCTCCCTATTCTCCTTCAACTTTTTTTGCACGGACGGCGAAAGTGCGTCGAGGTTCCCGTAAATGGCTTCCACCGTACCGAATTGCTGCAACAATTCCATGGCGGTCTTCGGTCCGATGCCTTTGACGCCGGGAATATTATCCGAGCTGTCCCCCATCAATGCCTTTTCTTCGATAATCTGTGAGGGCGTTAAGCCGACCTTTTCGTAAAAGTTGTCGTTCGTCAGCAAATCGACGTCGCTGACCCCCCGTTTGGTAAAGCATACGGCGACGTTTTCCTTCACTAATTGGTACGCATCCCTGTCGCCCGTATAGATATACGTTTCCACGCCTTGAACGCTGCGGGAGAGCGTACCCAATAAATCGTCCGCTTCATAGCCCTCTTTTTCGACGGTTTTAATATTCATTGCAGCAAGCAACTCCTTTAAT